>ENA-UOOI01000862-UOOI01000862.1-fermentation-metagenome-genome-assembly--contig:-NODE-862-length-36194-cov-7.054678_pt1 | contig 36194 bp, 41 predicted proteins | sample MGYA00245779_ERZ724027 | MGnify/ENA primary metagenome ERZ724027 (study PRJEB28704, sample SAMN03018318) | fermentation metagenome | biome: anthropogenic terrestrial biome; feature: soil; material...
CTTATTTATGTTTAGCTCAACCGCTTGTTTACTGATTCCCAGAGTTGTGATTAACGAGTGGAAGCAGTTGCCTGACGGCAGTTTAAGTGTTAATTTTTCAGTAACCAATACTTCCAGACATCATTGGTCAGGCGTCGAAGTAGGGTTCAAATGCGTTTGCGCCAACGGGTTTGTTATTGTATATGGGTCAGTAGCTGACTTAGCCCCAAAGGATACGAAAGACGGAAAGGTTTCTACGAGTGAAACCAAAGGGCTTGAAATAACCAAGGTGAGGGTCTTTACTATCGATGCTTCTGAGTAAGCTGGTCAGTTGCCGGAAGGAGGATAACGATGAAATTTACCATATTAGGCAGTGGCGGATGTATGCCGATTCCCAAACCATTATGCAATGCGGCGGGGAGCGCTTCAAAGTGTTTCAAAGGCAGGTTGTCTCCGATAAATTCCGCATCAAGGAAATGACGATTACACCCATATTTGTTGAAGGCAATCGAGCAACTCCATATATGTATTTATTCGAGGATGAAAACAAAAAGCGGGTGCTTTATGCACCCTGTGATACAAAACCGTTCCCATTAGAAAATGAGGCGGTTTATGATGTTGATTTACTGATCACCCAACCAGGGTATTTTGAGACCGGACTGCGAAATGGCTTTGTCTTTACCCATCTGGAGGAATATTGGAATAGATCATATTCTGATTACAAAGAACTGGAGAAGCAACTCCCCAATGTCAGGTTTGCTTATGATGGTATGATCATAGATATATAGGACAAGCAAAGAAGGAAAACCAAAAAAGGAGAAGTCAACAATGTGCGGGTGTGAGAACATGAAAGAAGCCTCAACAATTGCCAAGACAGAAAAACCCATAACAATAGACACTATCTGCCAAGGCTTAACCAAACTTGGCGTGAATCGCGGAGATATATTATTAGTGCATTCATCCTTATCAAGCTTGGGATGGGTATGTGGAAGTGCACAATCTGTCATTATCGCCCTACTGAATGTGTTGGGGAGTAATGGGACATTAGTAATGCCAGCTCATAGCGGAGACTTGAGCGATCCGGCTGAATGGGAAAATCCGCCCGTTCCCAAGGAGTGGATACAGACCATATATGAAAATATGCCGGCATTTGAACCGGGCAAAACACCGTCGCGGGGCATGGGATGCATTGCGGAATTATTCAGGACCTTTCCTAATACGTTACGATCGGATCATCCACAATTATCATTCGCTGCCAATGGAAGACTTGCCGCAGAAATTGTTGATGGTCATGTTTTAACACCACAGCTTGGCATGAACTCTCCGCTTGGGAAAATGTACAGGTTAGGAGCAAAAGTTCTTTTATTGGGAGTCGGGTTTGATTCTTGTACCAGTTTTCATCTGGCAGAATCACTGAGGAGTGAGATGCCAGTCAAGCGGATGGGTACAGCTATGCTGGAAAACGGTGAACGAGTCTGGAAATGGTTTGATGATTACGATTATAACTCCGATGATTTTGAATTAATCGGGCAAGATTTTGAAAGAGAAAGAAGTGGCAAGGTACAGAAGGGCCAGGTCGGTAATGCAACCTGCAGGTTGTTTAGTATCATTGACGCTGTTGATTTTGCGCAGTTGTGGTTAGGCAAACATCGCTTTGCCAAAGATACATCGGCGTAAAGTCCCCGGAGTGGCAGAGTAAAGTGACAGCAAATCGAGAGAAGTGAATCGTAATGTATGAAGACGTTCTTAACTTATTCATTCGTCGCAGAAGCATTCGCTCATATTTGGATAAGCCTGTGGAAGAAGAGAAGATCGATACAATTTTGGAAGCTGCATTTGCTGCACCTTCAGCATGCAATAATCAACCATGGGAAATGGTGGTTGTAACAGAGAAGAGTATTATGGATGAAATAAGGGCGGAATTTGGCTTTGCCAATTACAATGCACCGTGTGCTGTAGTTGTATGTGCCAATACGCATCTGTGTAGAAATGTAGACGAAATGTATATCTTTGATTGCAGTGCAGCCATGCAGAACATCTTGCTCTGTGCCACAGCCCTCGACTTGGGTTCTTTATGGGTGGGGGTTTATGGTGATCAGAATAAAAGGAAGATATCACGCATTGTAGGACTTCCTGAGTATGTTGTGCCATGTGGAATTGCCTATGTCGGATACGCCAATGAAGAAAAAGGGCCTAGAAAACAGTTCAACGAGAAAAGAGTCTATTATCAAGTGTATGACATCAACCGAAAGCACAAAGCCAGACCCAAAAATATGAAACAGCTTTGCTAAGCCTATAAAGTAGTGAACGCCAGGTATTCTTGCTGTTTCTTAACATAACCGTGGAGGAGTTATGAATGGAAGTATTAGGTAGCAGTATCGATTTATGTTCTTTTACCAGAGAAAGCTGGCATGCATTCTGGAAAGTATACATTGCTGATCCTAAAATGGATCCTAATACGTATGTGTATAATAAAGAAAAGGTGGATGAATCTTTTGATCGCAGCTTAGAAAGAGATTCGTGGTATCCGTCTTATGGAGTTTTCCTGAAGAATGGAAATCCCATAGGATTAACGAACCTAAAGAGAATTGACTATGAAAAAAGCAGATGTGAGTTAGGCATTATCCTTGTAAACGACTCTGTAAAAGGAAAAGGGTACGGTACAGAGGCAGTATCTTTGCTCGTCAACTATGCTTTTAACGGTTTGGGTTTAAAAACAATTTACGCCGATACCATGGGGACAAACTATCGAATGCAGCATGTGTTGGGGAAAATGGGTTTTCAGTTGCTAGAGAGAATAGAGCGGTATTATGATATGCATGATCGCTGGGAGGATAAGCTCAATTATATCTTAGTTAGGGGCTAAGTACCGCCAAGAGTGAAGAGGTATTATTCGGGGGTGGGGCAATGAAAAATGTAATTATCACTGGAGCGGCACAAGGTATTGGATACTTTCTTGTTAAACAGCTTTTGACGGATAAATACAATGTAACAGTATTGGATTTGGATGGTGGCAATCTGGGAGCTCTTAGTAAAGAATGGCCTTCACTCTTAACATTAGTCTGTGATGTCAGGGATTCTAATCGAATAAAAGAATGTGTAGAAGAGAGTGTTTTGAAATTCGGAAGCGTTGATTGTGCTATCCATAACGCTTGCCGATGCACATTTGAATCGATGAATAATACCGATGATGCCACATACAGAGACATATTTGATGTAAATTACTTCGGGGCACTATATTTGGCGCAGGCAGTGCTGCCATACATGAAAAAGCAAAAGAGCGGTAAGGTTATCTTCACGAGTTCTGGCGTTGGAGTAATGGGATTTATAAATATCAGCCCGTATGCATCAAGTAAAGGAGCGATTGAATCACTTGCCAAATGCCTGAACATAGAGTACCAAAATGACGGGATCAGTTTTCACATTTTCCACCCGCCACTTACTAGAACAAAATCGGCAGAGCCGCTGCCTATCCCAAAAGAGTTTATGGTACCCCCGGAAAAAGTAGGTGTTGGGCTTGCCAAGCATATCAATAAAAAGAGCTTTATTATTTGTCATAGCGCGGGCCAAAAGCTTCAAACGCTTGCCTGTTATATGTTTCCGATTAAAATGGGCCGATTGATGAGTAAAATGACAGCGAATTATGGGAAGCAAAGTGAATTGAAGTAGAAGCGCAATTGGAAAGATGCTTATTAACAAGTTTATCAGTGAGTGTAAAGATTTTAACGTAGAATTTATACAACTTGATTCTGATGCAAATCAGGCAATGATAAACTTTTATACCGGACTGGGTTTTAAAATATCGGGTGTGAACTATATTATGAGGATAAGCAGATGAAACTCAAAAACGATAAAGTTATCTTAAGAGATTTCATAGCATCTGATATCGCAGATCAGATCCGTTGGGAAACGGTTGAAACCGAGTGGCAGCTCTGGGATGCTCCTTGGGAAAATGAAGGGGTAGAGACATTTGATCCGGACAGTTATCGTAAGGAACGCCTGGCATGGCTGGCCCAGGAAAAAGATGAAGGGCGTCTGCGCTGGAGTTTTCAAATCTGTGTGAACGATGCGAGCCAAAAGCACATCGGATGGTGCAATGCCTATACCATTGATGATCATTATCAGTATACCAAGGGCGATGGCCATTGTACTATCGGCGTCGACATTCTGGACTTGTCTGCGCGCCGTAAAGGATATGCCACGGCTGCCTGGGATCTGTTCATCCAATACATGATCAGCAATGGCATAAAGGACATCTATACGCAAACGTGGTCGGGAAATGAAAGAGTGCTAGGCTTGATGAAGAAAATTGGCTTTGAAGAGTGTAACCGGATACACGGGATCAGAACGGTTCGGGGCCAATGCTATGATGGATTAACCTTTAAGCTTAAATGGGAAAAATATAAGGCCTTCCGCGCGTCGATTGCCTGACTAACCGGGGGCTGACTAACCGAAAACAGGTGATACACAGGTGATAAATATGATGATTATCGATCTGAAGACCGAAAGCGAGGCATTGATCGGACAAGCGGCCGCACTCTTATATGAGAGTTTTATAGGCATCTCTCAAGCCTGGCCAAATCTTGACGAAGCTTTGGCGGAAGTGCACGATTCCATAGGTGAAGGGCAGATCAGTCGTGTGGCGGTTGAGAAGGAGACAGTCCAAGGATGGATCGGCGGCAAGAGCATGTATGACGGCAATGTATGGGAGCTGCATCCGTTGGTAGTTAAGGAATCGTTCCGCAGGAAAGGAATCGGCCGGGCTTTGGTAGAAGATTTGGAAAAGCAGGTCGCCAAACGCGGTGGTTTGACAATTTGGCTGGGAACCGATGACGAGAATGCCGCGACCACCCTTACAGATGTTGATCTATATGAAAACCTGGCAGAGAAAATAGGCGGCATCAGAAATCTTAAGCAGCATCCTTTTGAGTTTTATCAGAAGGTTGGGTTTAGCATTGTTGGGGTAATGCCGGATGCCAACGGGATTGGCAAACCGGATATTTATATGGCCAAGCGGGTGGCATATGAGAAGTCCAGGTTTTGATGCAACACCAGCACTACTATCATAGAAAAAGAAAAGAGTGACGGAAAAATGGCAGAACAAGAGCAAATGAGTTACGGTACATTTGAAGCTACGCTGGAAAGAAGCAAAAAACTCGAGCAAGACTTGCAGCAAAATCCTGCGAAGTATAAGGTTCTCACCGGAGACAGACCCACCGGAAGGCTGCATATTGGGCACCTGTTCGGTTCAATACAGAATCGGGTACGGCTTCACAAGATGGGCGTCCCGACCTTCATCGTGATTGCGGATTATCAGGTGTTAACCGATCGGGACACATTTGAAAATATCGCGGACAATATCCAGCAGTTGACCATTGATTACCTGGCGGCGGGGATGGATCTGACCGATGGCAAGACCTTTGTTTTTCCGCATAGTCATGTGCCGGAGCTGAATCAGCTGTTGCTGCCCTTTTTGACGCTGGTCACGAATGCGGAGTTGGACCGCAATCCTACGGTTAAAGAAGAGATTCTGGCTTCCGGGCAGAAACGTATTAATGCTGGCATGTACACTTACCCAGTGCATCAGGCGGCGGATATTCTCTTCTGCAAAGGTACTGTCGTGCCGGTTGGCAAAGACCAATTGCCGCATCTGGAGTTGACCAGGACCATCGCCAGACGCTTCAATGACCGCTTTGCGAAGAATAAGCCGGTCTTTCCTGAACCGCAACCGCTGCTAAGCCAAGCGCCGATTATTCTCGGGCTGGATGGCTCGCAGAAAATGAGCAAGAGTAGAAACAATACGATCATGTTAAGTACCGATGAAGATGAGACGGCGCAGTTAATCAAGAAAGCCAAAACCGACTCGGAAAGAACCATCACATATGATCCGGACAACCGGCCTGAAGTGGCTAATCTGCTGTTGTTAATATCGTTGGCGACCGGCAGGAAACCTGAAGAAATTGCGGCGGAGATTGGGGATGCTGGTTCCGGCCTGCTCAAGAAAGTCTTGACAGAATCACTTAATGAATATCTGCGGCCTTTGCGGGCACGTCGCAAAGAACTGGAACAGAACATGGATTATGTGCGTGACGTTCTGCGTTCCGGGGTGGCGGCAGCGCGGGCGGAAGCGGTGCAAACGCTCGAAGAAGTCAGGGAAGTCATGAATATGACCATATGACGAATGAAGTTTTCTTAAGACCAAAATTACAGCCTCTAAGACGGCTGAAATTTTTTATTTAAATGCCATAAATTTGATGTGACAGGGTTGTCACATTTCGACATCTGTGCTATGCTGTCGTCAGGAGGATGTTTTAAGTGCCTAAACCGACCTTCCTAAATCTCAGTCCCCAAAAGCAGAAGCGTATTTTTGATGCGGCGGTACAGGAGTTTGCTGCCAAGCGGTTTGATGAGGCATCGATCAATCAGATTATCAAAACTGCCGGTATACCGAGGGGGAGCTTCTACCAGTACTTTGATAATAAGGAAGATCTCTATTTGTATATGGTTGCCGAAATCGGCAGGGAAAAAATGGTGCTCTTCAAGCAGATGGAAGCTCTGGACCCGGAGGCCGATTTTTTTGAGAATTGCCTGTATTCGTTCAGTCAAGTCCTCGCATGGGCTAAGGCAAAGCCGGAATATAGCCGCATTGCCTCGATGATGGAACTGGATAATAGCGTCTTTATTTCAAAATTGCGTGCGCACTCCGCCGCTGGTTTGAACATGTATAAGGAGATGCTTGACCGCGACAAGCAACGCGGCCGGATCAAAGCCGATACCGATACAAGCCTGGTTGTTGATATGTTTTATACTTTCAGCGTTAATCTTTCCAAAGAATATCAGCAAACCGGGTCGGAGGAGATGTTACTGACGCGAATGATCAGTATGTTACGGATTCTAAAGGAGGGCATCGCAATTGATTAAGGTAAAAAGCCTGAAATTCAGGTATCCAAAAAACGAGGATTATACCGTTAAAGGGATCGATTTTGAAATCGCCAAAGGGGAGATTTTTGGATTCTTAGGCCCGAGCGGCGCTGGCAAGAGCACAACTCAACGGCTGTTAATCAAACTACTCCGGGATTTTGAGGGCGAAGTTGAGTACTGCGGTCGACCCCTAAAGAGCTACAACGACGAGTTCTATCAGGATATCGGGGTTTCGTTTGAAATGCCGATTTCCTTTTCGAAGCTGACTGCCATGGAGAATTTGGATTTCTTTAAGCAGCTTTACAGGCATCCAGTTGATGTTGAGCCGATGCTGAAGCGCATCGGATTGTGGGATGACCGAGATAAGAAAGCCGGCGAGTTTTCCAAGGGGATGAAGATTCGCCTCAATTTTGTGCGGGCCTTGCTCAACAACCCGAAAATGCTGTTCCTGGATGAGCCGACCAATGGACTTGATCCGGTTAATGCCCGCATCATGAAAGATATGATATTGGAGTTCAGGGAGCAGGGCGGAACGGTCTTTTTGACCAGCCATATTATGAGTGATGTCGACGAACTCTGCGATCGCGTGGCTTTCATTGTTGACGGAAAGCTGCAGGAAATTGACTCTCCGCGCAATCTCAAAATTAAATACGGTAAGCGGACTGTCAAAGTCGAATACAAAGAAGAAGGTCAACTGATCCAACGGGAATTCACCATGGATGAGATTAAGACACCGGCGTTTTTTGAGTTGCTGCAGAACAAGGATATTGAGACTCTGCACAGTGGCGAAACAACCTTGGAAGAGATTTTCATTAAGGTAACGGGGGTGCATTTGCGTGGATAGACTGATACCCCTGATCAGAGGTGACTTCAGCCGTCTGAACAAGTATAATTTGTTCGCCGCCAACTTTGTCGTAATGCTGGTCTGGGCTACGCTGGTATGGTTTATTGATGCCGGGCAATTGAAGCAGTTCGTGCCAGTCGTTTTTGTAACGGACAGTACCATGATGACAATTCTGTTGGTCGGTGCCACTCTGTTCTATGAAAAGCAGGAGCATACCGTGAATTCCGTCATGGTTTCACCTGTTACAGAAGACGAGTATCTGATGGCCAAGATCATTGTCAGTGTATTGAACTCGCTGATCACCGTGGTAATCATCTCGGGAATTCTGTACTTTGTCAAAGATGTCTCATATAACTACCTACTGATTGCTCTGGCAGCGGTAATTGTGACAACAGTACACACTTTGATCGGCATTTTCCTTTCTTATCATGCTAAAAATTTCACCGCTGTGCTGATCAATTTAATGGTGTACAGTTTTGTCTGCTTGTTTCCGACGCTCTTTGCCTCCTTTGGCTTAATCAATGCTAAGGTAGCAAAGTATCTGATTGTGCTGCCTCCAGAGGCTGCCAACATTTTGTTTGGGGCCGGCATTAAAGAGACAGAGCTTTGGAAACTGGTATTCGGCTTTGTTTATCTGATTGCGCTTGCTTTTGTGCTCTACCGGTTTATAGTCAAACCTAAATTTAACGATTATGTGATGCGGGAAATGGGGGTGTAAACATGCTGGTCACTCTGGCCAAATTCGAAATTAAAAACCTGATCCGCGATAAGATGACGCTGATGATGCTTTTGTGGCCGCTGGCGCTGGGCGCGATCGGCAAGTACCTGATTTCCTCCGGCGTTTTGGAAGGGCAGGCTGTCAGTGTTACCGCTATGATCCTATCTCTGATTACGGGGTTTGCCTATGGTGCGATGTCCGGATTTTCGCTGCTGGATGATAGGGATGATCAGGTGTTTGCCTCGATTCAGATTTCACCTGTTTCATTGGCCTTATATGTCTGGTTTAAAATTGTTTTTGCTTATGTACTTGCGGTCTTCGCAGGCTATTTTATGCTTTGGATCGTCGGAGCGGCGGCAATGACCGTCCTGGAGACTTTTCTTGTTGCGGCTCTGTCAGCTCTGCAAGTCCCGATCGTGGCTTTGCTGGTTAATGCATTTGCAAAAAACAAAGTAGAAGGGTTTGTGGCGATGAAAGCCTCCGGTTTTCTAATGCTGCTGCCTATTGCCGGCTTCTTTTTCCTGGATGCCAAAGAGTGGCTGTTTGCGATCGCGCCTGGACATTGGGCCGCCAAAGCTATTCAGTACGCCATGCTGCGACCGGGAATTGCAGCCGGGATGGTCAATATGAACCTCGATTTTTATCAGTATATCATTATTGGAGCTCTTTATAACCTTGTACTGATGATAGTGACGTTCAAAATCTTTCAGCGTAGGACCAATTTTTAGGAATAGTTGGGAGGTAGAATCAATGTCAGGTTTATCATTTGTCCTATTTTTAGTGGCTGCGCTTTATGTATTCGGAGCTTTGTTCGAGTTTCCCATCATGTTTGAAGGTAATCCAAAAACAAAGTTTATAATCTCCAAGATGGGCAAAAGAAACTATAAAATATTGCTCTTTGTTCTGGCGGCAGTTTTTGTGGTTCTCGCCCTTTTACTGAAATAGCCGTTTTGCTGTGCGGCGTGGATCATTTCATAGATTTTTAGAAACGCCACTCCGCACAGTATCAGAGCGCATCCGCATAACTGCACAAAAGTCATCTTTTCGCCCAGGATAAAGAAAGCAATTATTAATGTAAAGGCTGGCTCCGAGGTGGCGATTAGGTTGACAATTCCGGAAGATAGATGCACCAGGCTGACGTTGTAAAGGCCAAAGCCAAGTACAGTCGGACCGGCTGCCAGTAAGAACAGGACACCCCATCCCGGGAGTGCATTTCCAAGCCAAAAAAGTTCTGCCACCGGCGCGTTGGCCCCGGGGAAACAGGAACGCATCAGAATGATCAATAACAGGGCGACGGACGCGAACAGAAAAGTATAGAGTAGCGTACTCCATGGGTTAATCCCACGCTGGGAAGCCAGGCGACCCATCAGGCTATAGCCGGCATAAGATAATCCGGAGAGTAGGCCAATCGATATTCCGACAGCCCCACTATTCCAAGGTGAACCGCCGATGGTCCCTGAAACCAGAAAGCAGCCGGACAGGCACAAGATTACGGCCAGCAGTTTGGCGAAGTAAAAGCGTTCTTTGAGAAACAGACAGCCCAGAAGGACTGTGAAGACAGCTGAGGAGTAGACCAGGGCGGTTGCGACTGAGGCACCATTATACCATACCGAAACAGTCCACAAGATATTAAAAAGAGCCAGCACCAGGCCAAAGGCGGATAGGAAAAGCAGGTCAGCCCGCCGTACCCGGATTAACGCGGGGCGGATTAGCAGCAACGCGGCCAAGACAACTATCGCGGTAAAAGCATCCCGCCAAAAAGCAATTGCCAAGGGCGGCATGTTATAGTGTTCGGTTAAGTATCGAATGAATACCCCGGTCGTGGAGAGAATTACGGAGCAAAGTAGCGCGATATAGTATCCCTTTGTGTTAGAAACATTAGCCGTGTTAGAGGCATGAGCGGTTGTCGCCATTAATCTCACCTCAGCAAGTAATCACTGAATTCATCATTATCATAAACCAAAACCGGCCATATCGAAATGGCCGGTTTTGCGCATTTTGGTAGTGCCACTTTACCTGGTAAGAGGCATAGTTGAATATGCGGATCTATCATACTGCAAGAAGATGATCTATAATGATGGTACCAATAAGGTGGCAATAGGGTGCTGTCATACAGTAGTGCCCGCTCACGCCCAGTGATCGGAGGGATTTGATTCTAATGCGCTTTCCGCTTGTCCATGACAGCCACGATCCTCTATACCGACAAATCGAGCGCTATTTGCGCGACAGTATTCTTTCGGGAGAATTAGAACCTGATACGCGCCTGCCCGCCGGTCGCCGACTGGCACAGGAGTTGGGGGTCAGCCGCATTACTGTTGAGAACGCCTACGCGGAGCTGCAGGCAGACGGACTTGTTATTGCCCGGCCAGGCAGCGGCTACTACGTCAACCAAATTTTGCCTTCAATGTTTGCTACGACTAGCGGGGATGCTACCACAGTCAATGAACCGCTCTGGCAGCGCGAATTGCCTGAATGCGCGTTATTTGGCGGCCATGAGTTTGAGAATGGTAATGGGATAATCTCTTTTGAAGCCGGCAGTGGTGACGTAAGCTATTTTCCAGTCACGGAATTCCGCAAAATCATGCAGGATGTCATTCGCCGCGACGGTACAGCGGCTTTCGAATATGGAGAATACAATGGCTATGCTCCGCTGCGTTCTGCCATCGCGCATATTCTGACGAGCCGGGGCATTAAGGCCCGACCGGAAAATGTGCTGATTACATCAGGTTCACAACAGGCGATTGCACTGTGCACGCAACTGCTTCTCAAACCGGGAGATACTGTACTGACTGAGAATCCGACCTATAGCGGGGCTCTCTATCTATTCCGTGCTTACGGTCTCAGAGTAGTTGGAGTGCCAGTTGATAGCGAGGGTATGCAGACCGAAAAGCTGGAATCTGTGCTTCAGCAGTATCATCCCAAGCTAATTTACACCATGCCTGACTTCCAAAACCCAACTGGTACCTGCTTGAGCAACCCAAGGCGTCAGCAGCTGATGGCTTTGGCGGAACGCTACAATGTGGCTGTGATCGAGGATGATTATGTCGGAGATTTAAGATATGAAGGGCGCGCACAATCATCGCTAAAAGCCTTGGATCCAGGTGGCCGGGTGATCTATACCGGAACCTTTTCCAAAATGCTGTTGCCTGGGCTGCGGATCGGCTTCCTACTGGCAGAGGGACCCATTTACAGAGTCTTGACAGAAAGAAAGTATGTGCATGACATTGCGGCTTCCAATCTGATGCAGCGTGTCCTGGAAGTCTATTTATCCATCGGGCGTTATCGGAATTACTTGCGGCGTTCCTGCAAGATCTACCGCGAGCGGCGCGATGCTATGATTAAGGCTATTGGGGAGTATCTGCCGGCCTCAGTCAGTTTTGACAAGCCTAAAGGAGGCCTGTTTATTTGGCTGGCACTGCCGCAGGGCTTGGCAGCAGAGAAGTTATCCCGCATTGCTTTGACAGAAGGAGTTTGCTGCGCCCAAGGGAAGACCTTTTTTACGGATCAGGGTGCGCCCAGAGGCGCATTCGATATCCGCTCAGACACTGGTTGTTCCAGTGCTGGCTCCAGCGCTGGCGGCGACATGGCAGAAAGTATGCCGCCGCCGCCGGACTATCTGCGGCTCAATTTCGCCATGCATACTCCGGAAGAGATCGAGGAAGGCGTCATAAGACTGGGACGGGCATTTGCCCGGACATAAAAAGAAGCCGGCTTTCAGCCGGCGGCGGGCAATTGATTGTCTGCTGCGGTGTTCGGATCCAGCTTTACCTGTGCTATTTTGAATGAGTGTAGCAAGGCCCGGATCTGCAGGAACATACCGGCGGTATGTTCATTAACCGGCATATCTCTATTGATGATTTTCAGTGAGTCTACATGGGGTGTTAATACTGTGATGAAGCTTCTTTGCAGTTTGCTGCCCCAAAGCAGGGCGTGGAGAATAGCCTGCAGTTGCGCCCGTAGCTCCGAATCAACAGAATTAGGCAAGGGCAGACGGTGCAAAGACTCTCTTCCGCTGTCGGATACGCGTAATGTTACGATGCCCCTGCGTGTTTTATGGGAATAATCTACTTCTGTCTTAATGATTACTTCCGGGTTCAGGCTGGTCAAGAGTAGCACCTCCTCCAGTAGTCCTTAATGCTATTGTATACGAACATACGTTCGATGTCAACGGGTGGCGGGTTAAATTTCGTTAAAATTCTATATTGCGACAGGGAAGCAGGCTTGTCTGCCAACGCGCTTATTGGTATGATAGAAGAAACTGAGGAGGTGCCGCATTGGATAATAATTTCCCATTGATTTTTTCCTTAATCCTCAATGCTGTACAGCTTGTTTTGCTCATAGCCTTGGCGGTCATGTACCTGAAAGCCCGCGGTAAAGCCGATGAACTTGATAATCTGGGGAAAATTAGAAGAATTGCCGAGCTACATCAGGATGGTATTCTTGACGATGAGGAATATAAAACCAAAAAACGCGATCTGATGGGTAAAGTCTGATGACTACAGTTTGCGCGGAAAAAACCGCATTCTTATCAGGAAACAATATCTATCTAAGACCATTGGAGGCGGAGGATCTTCCGTTTGTCCGGCAATGGTATAACGATCCGGTGATCCGCGGCCAAATCGGTATGACACTGCCTGAGAGTAAAACCAGTTCCGAGGAATGGTTCGAACGTATTAACAAGGATAAGGAGCGCGTCTGGTTTGCCGTTGTGCGTAAAGAGGACGACAAGGTGATTGGCGAGGCCGGGCTGTTAAGGATGTACCATCTTTGGCGCAACACCGATCTCACCATGATCATTGGTGACAAGGAAGCGCAAGGTAAGGGTTACGGCAGTGAGGCCATTAGACTGCTGCTGGATTATGCTTTTGGGTACCTGAACTTTCATCGGGTGTCCATTGGTGTGGTTGGGTTCAACGAAAAGGCTGTGCGCTTTTATGAGAGAATCGGATTTCGGCGCGAAGGCGTACAGCGGGATGGTTATTATTGGAACCACCGGTATTATGATTTCGTAATGATGAGTATACTTGAGGATGAGTACCGGGAAACTTGTGCCAGGTAACCGGCACGGCACGCATGAATTCATCCCGTCCCGGCGCTAAGCGCATAAATCAACCCCCGCACTAATAGATAGTAGCGGGGGTGATCTTTTATGAAAGCGGATTTTTGGATCTGGGTAGCCGTTTCGTATGCCATTGGGATAGCCTGCGTAATATATCTGATGCGGCGGGTGTGCCGGGGAGAATATATTCCGCCGATGCTGCCCATACCGGCGGGTACGGGCGGGGGCGGCATCTGGTATTATGGCTGTCCGGAAGCGGGAAATTAGCAGTAACATATTCAGGACCCGGCAGGCAGCCTGAAACCCGAATTAACCAGCCTAATTCAGCGTGCGCCCGCTTTCTGTAAAAAAGTATTCCATAAAGATCTCATCAATATAAAAATCACCAACGCGATATTGCTTAGTGTAGCGTCCGCATTCCACAAAGCCAAATTTGCGATATAAGGCCAGGGCGGCTTCGTTAGAGTGATAGACACTCAGGAAAGCCTTTTCCAGTTTCCTGGTTTTGCCCCAGGCAATGGCGGTCTGCATCAGGGCTGTTCCGATCCCCACACCCCGATAGCCCGACAACATGAACATGCCGATGCTCATGGTATGATTTCTTTTTGGATTGGTGGAGCGGTTAATCTCCAAGGCACCGATAATGCCGCCATCCACTTCCACAACATAAAGAGCCCGGTTCTCCAGATCGCAGGTCGCAATATCACGCGCATAATCCTCAGGCGATGGATTAAAGGATGAGCGCCCGATGTAATATTGTTCGTGAGCCACAGTATCAGTAATTTCAATCAGGCGGACGGCATCGCCTGGCAAGGCTAAACGAATATGCATGGCCCGTCCATCCTTGGTTAGTCTGGTATCTATTCTGCCCATCCACTAACTCCCCGTCTCTTGATAAACCAACACAAGTGGAATTCAATATTGCCGATTGGCATCCAGCTCTCTTTATCAAAAACAAAACCGTGTTTTTCATAAAATCTCATGGCCTGCGCATTACCACCCTTAACGCCCAGTTTAACCAGGATGTTTTCCGGAAGCTTGCTTAAGCCGTGTTTGAGGAGTGCGCTGCCGATTCCTTGGCCTTGCGAGGCCGGCCGGACATAAAGGCGTGTTAACTCACATGTCGCGTCCGGCGACGCGGTCGCGCTTGCCGCGGTTGCCGCGGTCGCTGGGGCCGGGGCCGGAGCCGGATCCGGAGCCACGGCCGCCGGCGGTGAGATTGCATAAACCCATTGGGCAAAGCCGGCAATCTGGCCGCCAGCTGTTACGGCAGTTTCAAAGAGTGCGTCCTCTCTGGCAATTGCTCGCTTAAGCCAACCAGGGCTATAGAACAGATCCAGCAAATCCAGCCGGACTTTTTCAGGAAGCGAGACGGCGTAGGTCTGGTGCCAGGCTTCCGCTGCGGCATGGGCGATACCGGGGATATCCTCCGGCATCGCCTTTCTGATTATGAAATTCATGCGGCCACAGCCCGCATCATCCACAGCTTTCCCAGCCTTCCCAATCTTACCGGCCTCTCAACCTCATCATTCACAACATTTCGGCCTTGGCGACCTATTTGACGACAAAGTTAACGATCTTCTCGGGGACGTAGATCTCCTTGACAATTTCTTTACCTGCCAAGGATTCCGAGGATGCCTCACGGGCTGCCGCGAAAGCCTTCTCTTTGGAGATTCCTTTCGGCATCTCCAAGCGATCTTTGACGCGGCCATTAATCTGAATAACAATTGTTACAGTCTCTTCCACCAACAGTGCCGGATCGTAGACCGGCCAGCCGCTCTCGAAAACGCTGCCGGTATGACCCGTCATCTGCCAAAGCTCTTCGGCGATATGGGGTGCCATCGGCGCAATTAATCTGATCAAGGCCGCCAGCGACGTGCGGTCAGCTTTATTGTCGCCCTCCGCGCTAATAGTATTCAGGTAAGCCATCATCTGGGCAATGCCGGTGTTGAAACGGAACGAATCAAAGCGTTCAGTCACTTCGTAAATCAGACGATGTGTTGCTCGTTTGACGGTGACGGTTTCGGGCCAGTTGCTTTCCCAGTTATCCGTGACGAGACGCCAGACTCTGCTCAAGAAGCGAAAGACTCCGTCAATGCCATGGTCATCCCATTCGGTAGCAACTTCCGGCGGGCCAATGAACAACTCATAAAGCCGCAGTGCGTCGGTACCATACTCCCGAACCAGATCGTCGGGGTTGATCACATTGCCGCGCGATTTGCTCATCTTGGCACCCTGGTAATAAATCGTGCCTTGGTTAAACAGGCGCTGGAACGGTTCATCGAATGAAACCACGCCGATATCTTTGAGGAACTTGACATAGAACCGCGCGTAAAGCAGATGCAGGACGGCGTGTTCCGCACCGCCAACATAGAGATCCACCGGCATCCAGCGGTCAGCTTTCGTTTTGTCACAGAGTGCCTCCGCATTGTGAGGGTCAATATAGCGCAGGAAGTACCAGGAAGAACCGGCCCATTGGGGCATCGTGTTGGTTTCGCGCCGTCCCGGCCTCCCGCAGGTTGGACAGGTGGTCTGCACCCAGTCCTCAATGGCAGCCAATGGTGATTCGCCAGTGCCAGTCGGCTGATACTTCTCCACCTCAGGCAGCATGACCGGCAGATCTTCGTCCGGGACTGCCACCGGTCCACAGTGCGGGCAATGGATGATGGGGATCGGCTCGCCCCAGTAACGCTGACGGGAAAAAACCCAGTCGCGCAGCTTATAGCTGACGGTGGCTTGACCAATGCCTTTATCGGCCAGCCATTTGGTGATCGCCTTTTTGCCGTCTTGCCAGTCCATGCCGTTGTAAGGTCCGGAGTTCACCATCATGCCCTCGCCCGGTTCGGCAGCCTCAACCGGTTTGCCAGCATCCTCCAGTGAGGTGGCGATGACGCGGCGTATCGGCAGACCAAAAGTCTTTGCAAAATCAAAATCGCGTTCATCATGGCCGGGAACGCACATAATGGCGCCGGTGCCGTAATCGATCAGGACATAATCAGAAATCCAGATGGGCAGGCGCTCGCCACTGACCGGATTGATGGCATAGCTGCCAGTGAAAGCCCCGGTTTTGTCTTTGGAAGCCATACGATCCACCGAAGATTTAGCCAAAGCGGTTTTAATATAGCCGTCCACAGCGGTGCGCTGGTCGGCGCTCGTCAGTGTGCTGACCAGCTGATGTTCCGGGGCCAGCACCATGTAGGTGGCACCAAACAAAGTGTCAGGCCTGGTTGTGAAGACACGAATTTTGGCGCTACTGTTTTCAATGGCAAAGTCGACCTCAGCGCCCTCACTCTTGCCGATCCAGTTTTGCTGCATTTTGATGATCGGTTCCGGCCAGTCCAGTTGATCAAGGTCATTCAAGAGCCGTTCTGCGTATGCCGTAATTTTAAGCATCCACTGTACCATATTGCGCTTGGTCACGGGGCTGCCGCAGCGTTCGCACTCTCCGCCGGCTGCTTCCTCATTGGCCAGGCCGGTTTGGCACTGCGGGCACCAGTTAATCGGCATCTCTTTCTGATAAGCTAATCCATGGCGGAACATTTGTGTGAAGATCCATTGAGTCCATTTGTAGTATGCCGGATCGGTGGTATTAATTTCACGTGACCAGTCATATACGGAACCCATCTCTTCCAGCTGGCGCTTAAAGTTGGCAATATTGCGCGTGGTTGTGATCTTCGGATGGATGCCCTTGGTAATGGCGTCGTTTTCGGCGGGTAGTCCAAAGGCGTCCCAGCCCATGGGATGCAGGACATCAAAGCCATGAAACTTCTTATAGCGGCTGATCACATCGCTGAGCACGTAGCCGCGCCAGTGGCCGACATGCAGCCCGGAACCGGACGGATAAGGAAACATATCAAGGCAATAGAATTTCGGCCGTCCGTCGTCGCGTGTTTGGTTGGCGTTGGTAGCTTTCCAGTGCTCGCGCCACTTTTTCTCGATAGCCTGCGGGTTATAGCGCACATCTTTCATCGAAACCCCTCCAATTTGATCTGTCTGCCATTCAGTAGTTTGACCGCTGCGCCGTATTTGAAAACAAAAACGCCCCTGACATTTGTCAGGGGCGGGAGTAAGCTCACGCGGTACCACCCTGTTTCGGCCTGGCCGGCGGTTGCGGCTGAGGCCCTTTGCCCGTTAACCCTGGGTTGGGTATGACGCCAGATGCTTTGACGTCACAGGCTCCAAGGCGAGTTTCGGCTGACCCGACACTGGCTTGCACCAACCGCCAGCTCTCTTAGTCAAGGTAAAGGCTTACTGCTCCTCTTCATCGCTTTGGAACTTATTTTAGCAAAGCGGATGCGGGAAGTCAAGCGGGTGGCGCAAAAAGAAAGGAGCTGTTTCAGGCGAAACAGCTCCGGGTATGCTAAATGTCGCGTTGTATTAGAAGGTGAGACCGACTGTAAAGCCGGGGAGCAGTCCGATTGAGCGAACACCGAAATTCAGGGTGTAATCAGCGTTAAGCTCATAAATGCCGTATATACCGTAACCACCATGATTCCAAGCGGGGTATACTCCAGTTTCATCAATATAGATGCCAGGGGCATACATTAATTCACCCATCACTGTCCATTGGGAGTTGATGGGTGCTTCGACTGCCAAGCCTACAGCCAGACCCATATAAAAATCATGGTCATAGCCGACGCGAAGGCCGCCGTAAACGCCTAGTTCAAATTCTTTTTCTTGTAAGACAGGATACATTACGGTGCCAGTCAGACCCAAATCCATTCCGGAACCATAACCCCAATATCCTAGCCACATATAACCGAGTTCTGCGATGACTCGCAATCCAACTTTACCAATCGGCATATTGAGGTCTCCGACCACACCAGCACTGGCCCAGTTAACTTGCAGACCGGCATCAATAGTCATGCCATCAGGATCAACGCGCGGGGCGGCCATTGCCACGCTGGAGAACAGAAGCACTGCGGAGAAGGCCAGAACAAGAATGAGTAGTTTACGGCTCATTTTGAAAATCCCTCCATCAAATTGAACAATTTGCTAGTAATTTCTATGGGATCCCTAAAACTCCTGCACAAAAAGCAACAATTTCCTGCGGAAGTGTTGCTTACTTTTCAACGTTGACACAAGGGGACGGTTCTTCTGTGCTGCTTCTGGTTATTAGTGCCAAGTGGCACAGAAGAACCGTCCCCTTGTGTCCTTGCCCTTGTGTCCTTGTGTCTAGAACGAGAAGCCGATAAACAAGCCGGGCATCCAGCCGAGCGAACGTAACCCGGCATTGATTGTTAGATCGCTGCGGACATCATAAATCAGGTAGAGGCCGTAACCGCCGTGGAATACATAACCGGTCCAGTTGGGATGCATCCCGACCGCCGGTGCGTAAGTAATCTCGCCGGTCAGAGTCAAATCATTGTTGATATTGGCTTGGAAAGCAAATCCGGCCACACCGCCGATGTATACGACCGGAACATAGCCACTCCACTCACCAATGCCACCCTGAATTCCGCCAAACAAGGCCACCTTGAATGGGTCTTGCGGATTAAGTGGGTAGACATAAGCGGCGGAAACACCTGCTCCAAAATGATCTTCAAAATAAAAGGCACCATCCAAGGAAACACGCAGGCCACGTCCGTTGCTTGAGGGAGAATGGAAGTCGACCACGATGCCAAGACCTGAAGGAGCAATGTTGAAATGCAGGTCCGTAGCTTTGGTTGCTACAGCCCGTGGAGCGGCCATTGTGGAAGATGCTGTCAAGAGGACCGCCAGAATGGAAAGCATGAGTGCAAGGTGCCATTTTTTCATGAGAATACCTCCGTTTGCTAATATGACCAACAAGACTATTCTAGGAATAAGAAGAGGATCCTTTAGTTAAAATTATGGAAAATGGCGCTATGAATTGGAGAAGGTCGCCAATTGAGCTGGCGACCTTCCGAAAAATCAAAATGAATAGGAGAATCCGGTTGTAATCATAGGTGATTTGGTCATTGGCGTGCCAAAACCGCGCATGCCAGCACTAAACCCGAATCCTTTGCCGAAATCAATGGTGAGGTAGGCACCGTAACCGGGAACAAAAACAACATTCTTCCAGTCATAGTGCATGCTGAACAACCCGTACAACGAGAGGTTTCCGATCGGACAATGCAGGATTAGGCCGGTCTGCGGGAAGATGTAGGAGATGTTCCCAATGGAAGTAGAATTCTCTGCTCCCAAATATAAACCGCCTAAATAGAGGGCTGCGTATTCACTCAAATTGGCCTGAGCGGTAGCTTCGGCAACAGTCAGTTGGCTGGGCTTGAAAAGTGTTCTTGCAGCGCCGAACCTCAAGGCAAAGTGTTCTGATAGAGCCAGGGTGAAATCAACGAACCCTCCGATCCCGAACTCTCCTTGACCGTGCGCCGCCACACCGCAGACTCCGAAATCAAGGCCTGACAGATTGGGGTCAACACGCGGGGCGGCCAGTGACGCGGTGCTAATCATGATGGTGAGACAAAGCGCCAGGGTAATAATTAAGATAGCTTTTCTCATATCGTCCCTCCTTTCGTACCCTTTGGTAGCTGCAGCGATGCCGCAGCAGGGTAAGGTGCTTGTACTCTGCTTTAAACATATGAAAGGAGGGATGTACTTTATGACATATTTGCGGCGAGGACTGTGTACTAAGATCACTGAATTAGCTGTGCTGCAAAAAACATGGCAGCCTAAGGCTGCCATGCGTTTGGACAAATTAAATTATTGATTCGAGGATTGGTCAATCATGAGTCGAATCATGAGGCAATTGATCAATCATCGGACAATTGGTCGAGTGCGGGTTTAAAATCCCAGGTCAGTTTGGCCTGCAAACCGTCCCCTAAATCAATGGTCCGACTACCGCTTAAGGTTTCGGATTCGGGGAGCGGGATATCCGAAAGCTGAATCTCATGTGTATAATAGGTATCCTGCTCTTTCTCCCAAACATCAACCATCACGCCGTGTTCGCCAGTAAGCGTAATCGGGGCGCACCCGACATAGTAGTTATCCATATAGGGCATGCACACGACTGTACCATAGGAAGCAAGTGGGTGCAGGGGAGGAACTTGCTGCTCCGGGCAATCCCAGTATTCAAGCAATTCTCCGTTCCTAAAATACTTATACTCAGCGCTGGCGAGGGTCACACTGGGATGAGCCTGGTCAGCCACTAAACCGATAGCAATATACAAAGAAGGTACCGTGATTTGAACTGACTCGCGGCGAATGGTGCGGTAATGGTCGTCAGGCCCATCGCCTTCCCCGACGTATGGTACAGTCCATTCCTTCTCGCCCTTGACCTCCAAGAGCATGGTGCCTTGGTAAACATCAGGCAGAAATTCATGAGCTGCGAAGACATTCAAAGAGAGTCCAGCTAAAAGAAAGATGGTCAGGATTAATAGTAGTCTTCGTCTTTTCATCAATACTTCCCCTCCCTTGTCCGCTAATTTCGGATACCCTTCACATAGGGTACAGATCCTATTAAATTGATGAACGAAAATACCAGAGCTTTTATAGGAAACAATAGTAGGGTGTTAGTCATTCGATTCGTCGAGATCACTGTCATCAGGCTCATCGAAAAACTCTGCCAGACGATTGGCCGCAAGTCTTTCAAGGCGTTGGGCCTGAACTACAAGTGTATGCCTTAGCCCCTTCGACACCGAGCGTTCACTAATTACTTGTGCAAGTCTAGCAATGGTATTAGCGCGACGGGCAATGCGAATATCTGGATGTTTCCTCAATTCGTAAAGCTCATCAGGAATGATTCTTTTCCGAAAAGATTGGGGCAATCCAATCATGTTGCTGGAGGTTATCGGTTTCTCATTCAAAACAGCGCTAAAACTAGATTTACCAAGCACCTCATTAAAAACGGTATATTCGGCAGCGTTTAGGGTGTTTTTAACTTCTTCTGTCGTGCGCTGTCGATCTTCAAGCTCGAAGAAAGGCCACATTCTTCTCGGCGAGCCATCTGGTAACCTCCTGATTCTATTTTCTGCTAAAGCAGGAAGCAGGTAGTGTTTTGCAATCCACCTGATTACAGGTATGCACACAGCGTCGCCAAATCCAAAGTATGCTTGGCTATCTTTGACATGATCGATATGAAAGGTGTCCGGAACCCCTTGGAGTCGAGCGTACTCTCGAGGGGTCAACCAGCGAACGTATACTTTGCCATGACTAGTCTCAATAAGCGCTTGCTTGCTGGAACCGCCGCGCGCTGTCCTGAGACAACCGGCAATCTCATCCTGTCGAATTTCCCATACGGCCTTACCATTTCGAGTGCGTCTATAGGCAGTTCGCCATTGAGTTTCTTGACATCTCTGCAGCTGCCGCAGTCTCTTGTTTTGGAGTTCTGATAGTGACTCAATGAATTTTTGAGTTCTCACTTCATCCCACCAGGTGGAATGGTAATGGGGAATCCGTTCCACGATACTTGAGAGATAGTGTTGCTGATGGGGAGGTTCTGGTAAAGCCCGAATTTGCAGATCGAGCTCAGGATGCAATTCATAAAAATGCCGTATCCAATGGGGGCGGGTGATGGAATTTTTGCAGCTGCGGGTTTGATTAAATCGTCCTTTTGTGCCGACGATAAACAACCGCTGTCGGCTTTGAGGGACAAAGAAACGAGCATCCATCAAAAAAAGGTCACATGTATACCCAAGATGATTAAGAGCCTTAATAGCATCAGCTAGATCTTTGCCTTGGTGTGATGTGGCAAAACCCGGTACGTTTTCAAGCATGATGACTTGTGGAGAATGCTCAGCCATTTCGCGGAGTACCCGCGCAAACTCCCAAAACATACTGGATTCACGACCACCCAAGCCGGCGCGTGCTCCAGCCAGAGAAAGATCAGTGCAAGGAAAAGAAGCAGTCGCCAGATCAATGACGGGAAGACTGCTTCCTTTTACATCACGAATATCGCCAAGTATAAAATCGCTACTTTCAAAATTGGCATTATAGATGGCTGCCTTTGTAACCTCAATATCATTTGCCCATACGGTTTCGATGTTTTCTTCTTGAAGTGCTGCACGAACCAGGCCAATACCGGCGAAAAACTCTGCGGATCTCCACTTGTTCTTTACGGTATTCTTGAAGTACATTTGGCAGGTTGATTCGTGTTTTAGCATCGAATCAATCATGTTTTCCCCTCCCAATGCACTCGGTAACACAAATGTCTAACTCCGAATTTGTTTTATGAAACCATTATATCGAACGTGTGTTCCCAAAGCAAGTCAACCTTTTATCTTTTTGGCCAGAGTACCCAACTACCCATTATTAAGTCTGTGCTGCTATTGCAGGCGGAAGCCTAGCCCGGCCTGCAGAGTCGGGAACATAAAATCGCTGCCGATTTGGTAGAAGCCATAAGCGCCGACATTAAAAGATAGGACACTGTCGGTGGAGATATTCATATTGGCAGCGTAATGCACCGTAAAGTTGCTCCATTGGAAGCCGAGCGGGTGGAAGTAATAAGAGGCGCCACCCCGCGCGAAAAATTCCACATATTTTCCGACTGGCAGGCGTGCGATCAGCCCAATTTCCGGGTCGACAGCCAGAAAGTTGGCATTGTTGAAGCCGTAGAGCGCGCCAAAGTGTAAGCCGACATATTCATTGAAAGCGATTTGGATACCAATCTGGGAAACAGCCTCAATCGGTGCGATGTCACCTTCATAGAAGGCTTTAAACCAAAAATAGAGATTCATTTCCTTATCAAACGGAAAGTAGAGATCCAGATAACCGCCATATTTGGTTTGTGACAAGTCTTGGGTATCGAGCCATGGCGTAAAGCCGGCATCCAAATAAATATGTTCAGAATAAAGGCGCGGCGCAGCAGCGGCCGGAACAGCACAGAAAAAGCACAATAGCAGTGCGGTAATGACAACAAGACTAAACGTCCTTTTCAAGACGAATCCCCCAATCGTAGCAATATAAAGCAGAAAAAGGTCCGGAACATCCCTAAGACATTTCCGCAAAAAACTGCAATATCCTTCTTGTGGTGCGAAAGAGGCGCGAGCGAAAGTAGTGCGAACAAGAGTGACGCTCAAGTAAATAAAGGTTGACAAGCGCCAGGCGTCACACTAAACTATATATGTAAGTTACATATATAACGCCGCATGATCATATAATAAGAAACGGAGGGGATACCATGCCGCCAGGAAAACGCTGCCGCCACGGCAACGGAAGCAAACGGGCCTGTTCTTGCGCGATGGGCAACCTTTACCGCTTTACCGAACCAATTATCCTGGTTTCACTGGCCAGGCTGGGAACGGCTCATGGCTATCAGATTTTACAGGAAGCCAACAAAATGGCTGTGACACATGCCGGTCTGGATGTAGGCGCGATCTATCGGACGCTGCATTTATTTGAAGAAAAAGGCTTGGTACAATCAGAATGGGACACCGAAGGATCCGGCCCGGCGAAGCGAGTTTATGCCCTGACTTCCGATGGCTATACTCATCTGGGGCAATGGACCGCGGTATTGGAGGATTTCATGACCGCACTTGGGAAGGTGCTGGTCTATTGCCGTGACGCGGTCGCGGAAGCGTGAGGCGTGAAAGGGGGCCTGCGTGGATGCGCTGCGCGTGAGGTGCGGCGATTATTTTTAGGTTAGTTATGCAACTTGCATATAGATAATAATTGCAAAGGGGATGGACCGGTGAAGAAGAAAATTGCCGTGACGGCTTGTGCCGAAACACCCGATAGCGCTGTTGATGAACGCTTTGGGCGTGCGCGTTATATCATCATATTTGACACCGAGAGCGAAAAAACTCAAGTCATTGACAACCTGGAAAATTTGAATGCGGCGCAGGGTGCAGGAATCAGCACCGCGCAAAAAATGGCGGATCTGTCCGTGGATTTGATCCTGAGTGGTCACGTTGGGCCAAAGGCTTTTAAGGTCTTGCAGGCGGCGGGTATTCAGGTTGGGACTTTTCCGGCGAATCGCCGACAAGGAGCTACTTGTCGTGAGATGCTGGAGGCCTGGCAAAATGGAGAAATCGCAGCAATCAGCAACCCCGATGTCAAGAGCCATTGGGGCTGAGCATAAGGGTTTGAGTTGTATAAGATTAAGAAAGGTGAAAGGGGAAGAACAAAATGAACAAGAGCAAAACTGTCAAATTGGCGGTGCCGTCAGCGGCACCCGGAGGTCTCGCGGCGGATCGCTCAGGGCATTTCGGACGTTGTGAGTGCTTTACCGTAGTGGATTGTGCTGAAGGCCGCGCGCAAAATGTAACGGTCGTTACCAATTTGCCACATAGCGAAGGCGGGTGTCTGGCACCGGTAAACCTGCTACAGAACCACGGTGTGAACGCCATCGCGGTCAGTGGTATTGGGATGCGTCCGCTGATGGGCTTTCAGTCGGCTGGAATCGAAGTCCTGTTAGGCACAGGCACCAAAGTGCAGGATACAGTCGATGCTTATCTAAAATCCGAGCTGAATCCGATTTCCGAAGAAGATACTTGCGGGGGTCATTAATGAAATCATGAATTACGGAGATGATTAGTCATGAACGCCACTATTGCAATTGCCTCCGGCAAAGGCGGGACCGGCAAAACAACAGTAGCTTTAAACCTGGCGGCAGTGGCTGATCAGCCGGTCAAACTGCTGGACTGTGATGTCGAAGCGCCGAATGATCATTTGTTTATTAAGCCGGGACGGGTTGAAGAACGCGTTTCAATGGTCATGATTCCGGAATTTGATCAAGAGCGCTGTGATGGATGCGGGCGATGCAAACAGCATTGCCGTTTCAATGCGATTGCGGTGCTAGGCGGCAAGCCGATGCTTTTTCCAGAATTGTGTCATTCCTGCGGGGCTTGTGTTCCTGTATGTCCACGCGGCGCGATTAGTGAAGCTCAGCGCTCGATCGGTGTGGCCAGGCGTGGAACGAAAGATCACATTTCTTTAATCTATGGGGTTTTGGATGTTGGGGAGGCCAAAAGCCCGCCTTTAATCGGGGATGTCAAGAGCGCGCTCAAGGATGGGGCTGAGGGGATAGACGGGCAGGAATGGACGGGGCTGACCATCATTGACGCTCCGCCCGGAACTTCTTGCCCAGTAGTTGCGGCAGTGAAGCATAGTGACTATTTGCTGCTGGTGACCGAGCCAACCCCGTTCGGATTGCATGACCTCAGGCTCGCCGTCGGAATGGCGCAAGCGCTTGGCTTGAAGCACGGGGTAATCGTCAACCGCTGTGATCTGGGCGATGGTGCTCTGGTGCGCGACTTTTGCGTCGCGAACCGTATCCCGCTTTTGGCAGAGTTGCCTTTTGACCGGCGGGTGGCCGAGGCCTACGCAGCCGGGCAAATACCGGCTGTGGCAGTCCCGGACATTGCCAGCGCATACCGCCGCCTCTATCAGCGGATTGATGAGGTAATGGCATCATGACCACACAAATGAAGCAGGCGCAGATGGAGCAGAACAGGAGCAGAAATCGATGAAGCAGATTTTGATCATATCTGGTAAAGGTGGAACAGGGAAGACGTCTCTGACTGCTGAGTTTGCTCGCTTGGCGCAGCAGGCGGTGATTGCGGATTGTGATGTGGATGCCGCCAATTTGAGTCTGCTGTTATTGCCCGAAGGAGGCGCGGCACCTTTCGGAAGCGCGCGCTCCCGCAGCGTGCCTTCCAGCAGTGCGCCCTCTGAAAGCGCACACCAGGAGCCTTTTTATAGCGGCTTCGCAGTTGTTTATGACGCTGATCAATGCACCGGTTGCGGTTTGTGTGCTCAGGCGTGCCGCTTCGATGCCATCAGTACTAGACCGGCGGAGGCACCCGCACCAGCACTCAAGCCCGAGCCCGAGCCCGCACCCGCACCCGCACCCGCACCCGCCCGCGCTAATTGCATAACCATTGATCATCTAAGCTGCGAAGGCTGCGGAGCCTGTGTCGATGTCTGCCCGAATGGCGCGCTGACATTGCGTGATAAGCCAGTTGGCCATCTCTATAGTGCTCATACCGATTATGGGCCAATGATCTGGGGCGAATTGGGCATTGCTGAGGGAACAAGCGGCAAACTGGTGGCGCAGGTAAGGCGGCAAGCCGCCTGCCTAGCCGAAGAACAGGAACTGTCCCTGATTATCACCGATGGTCCGCCAGGCATCGGGTGTCCGGTGATTGCGTCCTTAAGTGGAATTGACGCGGCTGTGGTCGTGACTGAGCCGAGTGTATCAGGGTGCCATGACCTCCAAAGGACGCTGGAACTCTGCGCCCATTTTGAGGTCACACCATTTGTTGTAATCAACAAGTGGGATCTTAATCCGGACATGACGCAGGAGATAAGAGCATCTTGCGAGGAAAGCAATATTACGGTGTTGGGATATATTCCCTTTGATCCGCTCTTTCCCAAAGCGCTGGCTGCTGGCAAACTGTTATCGCAGTATGCGCCACGGGCAAAGCCGCTCAAAGAGATTGAAGCAATCTGGCACCAACTCAAACAGGCCAATTTTTAGAAACGGGAGTGTTGATGATGGACGCGATTGAAAAGAGTAAGCCTCATGAACTCAGTAACATTAAGCGTGTCGTGGCGGTAATGAGTGGCAAAGGCGGCGTCGGGAAGTCGACAGTGACAGCTTTGGCGGCGGTAGAGGCCAGGCGGCGCGGATTGCATACCGGTATTTTAGATGCTGACATCACCGGGCCGAGTATTCCGAGTCTGTTTGGTGTTAAACAGGGCGATGTCAGTGATGCCGGAGTCGGGCTGTTACCAGCCAAAACACCAAATGGGATCCAAATTATGTCGATCAACCTGTTGTTGGAACACGAAACTGACCCGGTGATCTGGCGCGGACCGCTGATCGGTAACGCGATCAAGCAGTTTTATACTGAAGTAATCTGGAAAGACATTGATTTGCTGCTGGTGGATCTGCCTCCTGGAACCGGTGATGCGCCGCTTTCGGTGATGCAGTCGCTGCCGCTGGATGGTGTGATTGTAGTTTCTTCACCGCAGGACATGGCGGTACTGGTGGTTGAGAAAGCCATCAAAATGGCTGGCATGATGCAGATCCCGATCTTGGGACTGGTCGAGAATATGTCGGGGATCGTCTGTCCACATTGTCATCAGAGCTTCAACATCTTTGGGGCCAGCCAGGGCGCTGCAGTCGCTGGAAAGCATGGGATCAAATGGCTCGGTGCCTTGCCGGTAGACCCGCAACTGGCTGGCATGGACGGGCATATCGAGGATTATCAGAGTCCGGCGGCCGAAACGCTCAGCCAGCTTGGCGACGCGGTCTGCGGTGGATCCAATAGCTAGAGGTGATACTTTTCGCCGCGCGAGATTTTAAATGCACGATAAATCTGTTCCAGGAGAAAAATGCGGATCATTTGATGCGTGAATGTCAGGTCGGAAAAGGAAAGCCGCCGGTCGGCCCTTTTTATTACTGAGGGTGCTAGTCCCGCGGCTCCGCCGATTATAAAGGTGATGCGGCTATGTCCCCGAACAGCCAGGCTGTCGAAAGCGATAGCCAATCCTTCTGATGAGATGTGTTCCCCTGCGGGATCGAGGGCGATAACGTAATGACCATCACCAGTGGCGGCCAAAATTCTTTGTCCTTCTTTTTCCTTAATGGCAGCAACCTCTGCTGGCGACGCCTGTGCGGGCAGCGGCTCGTCCTGCAACTCGGTGATTGTGATGCGGGCATAAGGCTGCAGCCTTTTCAGGTATTCCGCGGCAGCCTCCCGCCAGTATTTTTCTTTCAGCTTGCCGACCGCGATAATCGAAAAATTAATCATTTGCGGAAGTAGAAGACCAGGAATAAGATGCCGGCAATGGCGGTCACGACACCCCAGAAGCGGGTAGCGGTTAGGGCAAGCTTTTCATCTGCGACTTTTTGATTAAACAATCCGCCCATGGCAAACCAGCGGCTACGCCACACTTTCCAATTGGCAAAAAAAGCCATCAGTATGCCAATTGCGAACAGCACAAGGCCTAGAAAAAGCTTCACTCCGGGTTCTATGGTAATTCACTCCTTTCAGCTGCTTCTTCCTCAATACGAAGCTGGTAACTGGCGGGGCCGGTGCAATAGCGGCAGATACCGGCACCAGACTGCAACGCTTCGACATTTGGAGAAATCTCAAATTCCTCAATAAAATCATCGATTGCCAATTCGATATGCTCTGCGCAGGATTTGATCATTCTTTCCACCCATTTCTGTGTTTATTGGTCGGGCATGCGGCGCATTTGGAACGGCGCGCTGCGCGCCGTTCCAAATGCGCTGCGCAAATATGTGGCGCCGCGCTGCTGCCGCTTAAGAAGATTCTCCGACTGTAATGGTTAGCTTCACAGTCTTATTACCCCTGACAACCTGCATTTCAAGGCGTTTTCCGATCGCCGTCCGCGCCAGTATCTCACTCAGATCCTGACCGGTGCGCAGCTCGCTGCCGTCAGCACTGATGATAATATCTCCCGGCTCCATACCGGCTTGGTCTGCTGGGCTGTTTCGCACAAGGCGGTAGACGAATAAACCGTAATCAGCACTTAAGCTAAGCCGATACTGCTGCTCCAGGCGGGCGCGCACTTCCGGATCAAGCGGAATATAAGTGACTCCGATAAAAGGTCGGCGCACACGGCCGTCTTCGATTAATTGCCCGGCAATATCGCGCGCAGTATCAATCGGAATGGCAAATCCAATGCCTTGGGCTTCCTGTATAATTGCAGTATTGATGCCGATAACGCGCCCCTGACTGTCCAGCAGTGGTCCGCCGCTGTTGCCGGGGTTAATCGACGCATCGGTCTGGATCATATCATAGAGGATCACACCCTGCTGCGGATCAACTTCCAGCGAACGCCCTAAGGCACTGATCACACCGGTCGTGACGGTGTTCTGGAACTGCTGACCGAGCGGGTTGCCGATTGCAATGGCGGCCTGGCCGACACGCAGATTGCCGGAGCTACCCAAATCAGCCAGCGGTAAATTGGATCCATTAATCTCCAGCACTGCTAAATCGGTCAGAGGATCGTTGCCAACAACTTTAGCTGGAAACTCGCGTCCATCGGATAGAATCGCACTAATACGTGTGGCGGTGCCGACGACATGCGAATTAGTTAGAATGTAGGTGGTATTACCAACGGTCCGGAACAGGACGCCGGAACCAAGCCCCTGAATTTCGCGCCGGCTGGGCTGAATACCAAAGAAGTCCCATACCAGGCGCTCTTCGGTGGTCGTAATCATGGCCACGGCTGGCCCAACTTTGTTGACCACATTGACAGTCGCTTCTTCAATAGTAAGCGTGGGAGCGTTTAGCGGAACATTGTTATTGCCATTTTGACTTGGAAGCGAATCTTGTTGCGAAGGGTCAACCTGCGCCGATCCTCCAGGGGCTTGCGCTATTCCAAGTCCGGCAAAATGAAGCACGCCTACGACGACGGCTGCCCCTAGTATGGCGCAAGACAGGGCTATTGCGATTAAGGTGCCCACCCCAAACACAAACTTTTGATTATGAAAACGCATCATACTCGCCTCCGTTTTCTCATTTTGCAGCGAAGTCCTTCATTGTCTGAATCAGATTTTCCAGTAGTTCCGGTGTTTCGGATTCAATATAGATGCGCACCAGCGGTTCTGTCCCAGAAGGGCGCATCAGTACCCAGCTGTTTCTGGATAGGATCAGCTTGACCCCATCAATGGTCTTGACATCAAGCACTGTCAGGCCGGCCGGATTGGCAGGCGGTGCGGTTTTAATGCGTTCGATGAGCGCGTTCTTGCGCACGTTGTCCAAGTGCAGATCGATCCGGCGGCTGTAGACCGGGCCGACTTTTTGGGCCAAGTCTTCCAATATGGTGGTGAGTGGTTTTCCGACGATGGTCCTCATTTCGGCAGCAAGTGCACAGGCGAGAATACCGTCTTTTTCAGGGAGATGACCCAGAATGCTGAGTCCGCCGCTCTCCTCCCCGCCAATGATCACTTGCTCTTTGCGCATGCATTCACCAATATACTTGAATCCTACCGGCGTTTCACGTACCGGGAGGTCGTAGAGTGCGGCAATGCGATCGATCAGATGCGTGGTGGCGACAGTGCGCGCCACAGCGCCCTTAAAACCGCGGTATTCCACCAGATAGTAGAGGAGCAGCGTGATCAGCTGATTGGGTGTGATATAAGCCCCGTTGGTATCGATAATGCCGAAACGGTCCGCGTCGCCATCGGTGGCCATACCAAAACCCTTGGCTTCAACAACGCGGGCGATCAGCTCGGACAGGAATTCCTCTTTCGGCTCCGGCATGCCGCCGCCAAACAGCGGATCGCGGTTGGTATGTAAAGCAGTCAGGTTCGCGTTGCTGAGTAACGCTTCCAGGTAGCCGCGTCCGGTAGCGTACATCGCGTCATAAAACAAAGGAATACCTGCTCTCGCGATTGCGGCGGTATCAATAAGCGTCTTCATATGTTTCAAATAAGGACCGGCCGGATCAAATGTTTCCGGCTGCAGGTCGGAGTTGGGGGTACCGATAGCGGCAGGCGCTTCCTTACGCGCCTTTGCACCATCGCACGCACAGTCGACACCTGCACCTTCGACGTCGCTCAAAAAGCCTTCAATCTCGGCAGTAATCTCCGGTGAGGCCGGCCCGGCGTATTCCGGGATAAACTTGATGCCGTTATATTCAGGCGGATTATGACTGGCAGTGATCATAATTGCTCCAAACGCGCCAGTGTCACGAACGGCATAGGCCACAACCGGGGTAGGGGTATCCCTGACCGTGCGCAGTACTCGGATTCCTTTGCTCATGAGCACTGTGGTGGCGGCGTCTGCAAAACGGTCTGAAAGGAATCTGGTGTCGTAACCGACCACGATTCCCCGCTGTGCTCCGCCGTGGGCGTTAACGTGACAGGCAATGGCGGCGGCAACCTTGCGGACTCCGGAAAAGGTAAATTCATCAGCCATGATCGCGCGCCAGCCATCGGTTCCAAACTTGATCACCAGTCATACCTCCATCTACACGTTAAACGTTAAAGCGGAAATTGACGATGTCGCCGTCTTTCATTAGATAGTCTTTACCTTCCAGGCGGAATAATCCCTGCTCGCGTACTTTAGCCATCGATCCCAGACGGCGCAGATCCTCATAAGATACGACTTCGGCGCGGATAAAACCGCGTTCAATATCGGAATGGACTTTTCCGGCTGCCCTTTTGGCCTCGGTGCCCTGGTGGATCGTCCAGGCGCGCACTTCATCTTCGCCGACTGTAAAGAAAGAGATTAGTCCGAGTTGGGCATAGGCGGCCCGGGCCAGACGCTCGATACCGGATTCAGTCACGCCCAGATCGTTCAGGAAAGCGTCCCGCTCTTCATCAGGCAGTTCACTGATTTCCTGTTCGGTACGCGCACTGACAGTCAGCAGGGGGATGTCTTTGGTGCGGGCGTGCTCGGCCAGTTCGGCTTTGCCCGGATAATCATCCGTGGATAAAGACTCTTCGCCGACATTGGCCACCAGGATGACCGGCTTCTCAGTCAGAAAACCGTAATCACGCAGAGCGGCCTGTTCATCAGGGGTCCAGTCGATCGAACCGATACGGCCTTCACTTTCAAGGATTTCTTGACATTTTTTCAAAGTAGGTAATTCAATCGGATTTTCCTTGCCCTTCTTGCCGCCTTCCAGGCGTTCAATCCGTTTTTCTACGATTTCGAGGTCGCTGAACAGCAGTTCGGTATGCAATAGTTCGGCATCCCGCACTGGGTTAGTTGACCCTTCCGGATTCGGAACCAGCGGATCGTCAAAAGCACGCACAACTTGAATAATAGAATCCGCTTCCCGGACCCCGGCCATAAATTGATTCACGCCGCCTTTAGCGGCCGATCCGCGCGCCAGTCCTGGCACGTCGACAAATTCTATCTGAGCATAAATCGTTTTACGCGGCTTGTACATATCCGAAAGAAAATCGATGCGGCGATCCGGTACTTTAGCGCTGCCTAAGTGCGCTTCCATTTTTCCGGAAACCGTCTCGACATGCCCTTCGGTCAGTAAGTTGAAGAGGGTCGTTTTGCCAGCAGAAGGCAATCCCACAATTCCAATGCGCAAGATAATTCCTCCATATATTATTGATGATCATATGATTTCAAGGATTACTACGGTAATACCAGCCTGTCTCAACAGAGCGGTAATGGCATTGTGATTACTCGGCCCGGCGATCACGACGCGTTCAATCTCGGCTTGGATGATCAGCTTGGCACAGACGGAACAGGGCATTTGATTAACGTAGAGGGTGGCACCGCGTGCTTTTTCAATACCGGCCTGGATGAGCGCATTTTGGATAGCGTGCACGCCGCGGCAACTGTACAAGTTCGGGCCCTGGTCATGTGCTTCAGGAAGCGGTTGCCGGGAATCTGCGTGAAAGGCGCTTTCTTCACAAAGGCATCCCTGTACAGAACAATGTGCCATTCCTTTGGGAGCGCCGTTGTACCCGAGCGCAACAATGGCACCATCCCGAACAATCAGGCAGCCGGATTTGTTTCTTAGACAAGTGGCGCGTTCAGCAACGATGTGGCACATGGAGATAAACATCTCATCAAAACTGATGCGTCCGCGGGATTCAGCAGCAAGCGACATGGTTAGCCTCCCTTTCGGTTCAGGTTGTCCATCTTAGCGCGCCGGTTTGCTCGACAGAATAGCCCCCGAGTCCGACAATTTCTTGTTTAAAAGATTCATCCGCCAGGACTTCGCGCAATGCACCAATCATGGCGCTGTCAAAGATCACGGCGGGGATAATCAGATCATACCATTCGCTGCCGATTGGAATGAAATCTAAATCCAGCGCAGCGGCAGCGGCGTAGATGCCAATGCCGGCATCAACCGATCCGGCGGAAACCGCAGCAGCCACGGCCAGATGCGTGTATTCTTCGGTCTCATAGCCGAAAATGGCCGCCGGGTCGATCTGTTCCCGGGTCAGCAGCCAATCCAGCAGTACCCGGGTTCCCGAACCTCTTTGCCGGTTGATGAAGCGCACCCCCGGTTGGGCAAGATCATGCAATGTTTTCAGTTTTAAGGGATTCCCTTTAGCGACCATAAATCCCTGCTCGCGACGGACCAAAGAAAGGCCGATTAGTTTCATCTCTGGCAGATATTTGCGGGCATAATCGATGTTATAACGGCCGGTTTCGGGATCCAGCAGATGCGAACCGGCAATTAGGGCTTCGCCGCGCTTAAGCGCCATCAACCCGCCCAGGCTGCCGAGCGGCGCGGAGGCCAGGGTATAAGGGGGGCGGCGGCGCATCAGGTGCCCGTTGATCACATCGAGAGTCAAGTCGTGACTGCCGCCCAGTAGAATCTGATGACCCAAAGCGGAGAGTTCACGATAGAGCTCAACCTGGACGGTTTGTCCGGCTTCGATGCCGGTTTGCCCGCGCGGTACGATCACGCGGCCGTCAGCCCGTGCCAGGGAGCTGATGACGCCAGCCCCGCGGCTGAGCGGCAGGGCGGTCAAGGTGCCGTTGACTGGTCCCAGGCGGACCTGGACGAATTCATCCACTCCGCCGGAGGATTCCAGGCGCCGGCCAAAGCGCGCTGGGGCAACCTTTTTATCGGATGAGGTGTGCGGGGCGCGGCCGTTTTTCGCAGCAATGATGGGTGCGAGATACAGATCGGCAATGGTTGCTGCCGAAACAGGGTAGCCGGGCACGCCAATCAGCGGTTTGCCTGAAGAGGCGACCGCCAGGATAACCGGTTTGCCCGGTTTGGCGGCGACCCCATGCACCAGTAGCTGACCCAGCTCGCCAATTACGGTGGATCCATAATCGTCACGCCCGGCGGAAGAACCAGCCAATAGGCAAACAGCATCACACTCGACTAGCGCGGCCGTAATACATCCTTTGATCAGAGTTGGATCATCAGGCTGTGGCGGATAGATGCGGGCCTCCGCACCCCAGCGGCGCAAGTAAGCGCTGAGGATCGCCGAGTTATATTCCGCAATATCGCCTGGTTTGCTGACGTTTCCGGGCTGAACCAGCTCCGGGCCGGTTGGAATCAGGCCAAAGAGCGGTTTTTGCAGTACGGTTACGGAAAGGACGCCAGCGGCCAGTAAGGCCCCGATGTCAGCTGGGCCTAGTTGGTAGAGCGCCGGAAAGAGCAATTCATTCTTGACGATATCTTCGCCGACCATGCGCACATGATGCCAGGGGGGCACTGCGGCGGTAATGGTCACATTTTGATCATTAATATTGATCAGGTCTTCCCACATGACGACAGCGTTGCATCCGGCCGGGATGGGATCGCCAGTGTCGACGATGACCGCTTGGTTGCCCAGGGCCAGGGTGATCGGCGCGTGATCGGAGGCACTGGTCGTATCGGTGGCACTGACCGCCACTCCATCCATGGCGGAAGCCGGATAATGCGGCGAGGAGACCTTTGCATAGACCGCGCTTGCCAGGACGCGCCCATCCGCGGAGTCAGATGGAACCGTCTCCACAGCGTGGTCGTCAAACCAGCCGCCTTGCTCCAAGGCGTCCTGAAACCGCTGGAGCGCTTCATCGACAGCGATGGGCTCGAGATAAAGCTTGCGGCGCGCCAACGGGATGGTGCGTTCGCTGCGCTCAACATGCACAGCACATTCACCACGCTCAGCATCTTTACTACGCTCCGCGTCTTTTTGATCAGTCAAACTGTTCAACCTCCACAATTTCGCCTTTCTGGAATCCTTCGCTATCAAGAGGGATCCTGATGATCCCGTCAATGCGTGCCATGGTGGTAATGAGCCCGGATTTTCCTAACACCGGGACAGCGAGGGGCAGGACATCACCCGCATCAATATTCTGCAACCGCACCCGGTAAAAATCCTCACGACCAGGGGCGGAGGAGAGATTCGCGGACAAACGCGCTCTAATAGTGGCGCGGCGCGGCGGTGACGTGCCCAGCAGGGCTGCGACAAGCGCATCGCCAAACAGACGCCAGGCAATCATGGCTGATACCGGGTGTCCTGGCAGACCTATAACCGGAATGCCGTTGATATTGCCCAGGACAGTTGGCTTACCAGGCTTAACAGCAATGCCATGGATCAGCACGCCGGGTTTGCCAACCCGATTGATGGCGTTAATGGTATAATCGCGGTCACCTACAGAACTGCCCCCGCTCAAGACGATCAAGTCGCAGACTGGTATAGCCTGTTCCAGCGATGCGGTAAGCAGATCGGCGTCGTCATGGCGCAGCTGGGCGGAGGTGACGCAGCCACCCGCCTTTTTGATCAAGGCGGTGATCGTATGCAGATTAATATCGCGGACCTGGCCTGGAGCGGGGGCGACGTCGATCGGCACTATTTCATCACCGGTAGATAGGATGCAGGCGCGGGGCTTGCGAACAACCCGAACAGTTGTGCAACCGAGGGACGCCAATAATCCTATTTCGCCGGAACCGATCCTTTGCCCGGCAGGCAGCAGCAGATCACCACAAGCGGCATCTTCATCCGCCAAGATGACATTATCACCAGGTGCCGCGGGGCGACTGATCTGGACCAAGTCAGCCAGCGTTTCCGTGTATTCCAGCATGACAACGGCATCAGCCCCTTCCGGGATCATGGCACCGGTAGGCACCCAGGCGGTTTGTCCCGGCAAGAGTGTCAGGGCAGCGGGTTGTCCAATGCGGACTGCGCCAACCAGATTCAGAATGGCCGGCAAGCCTTCGCCAGCCCCAAATGTATCTTTGGCATGCACGGCGTAGCCGTCGACAGTCGACCGGCGAAAACCGGGCAAATCGGCGGTGGCGCGTAAGTCAGACGCCAGGACGCGGCAATAGGCTTCCTGCAGGGGCAGATCCTC
>ENA-UOOI01000863-UOOI01000863.1-fermentation-metagenome-genome-assembly--contig:-NODE-863-length-36172-cov-43.382258_pt1 | contig 36172 bp, 25 predicted proteins | sample MGYA00245779_ERZ724027 | MGnify/ENA primary metagenome ERZ724027 (study PRJEB28704, sample SAMN03018318) | fermentation metagenome | biome: anthropogenic terrestrial biome; feature: soil; material...
AATACAAAATGAAAAATGAAAAATGATACCGAAAGGAGTCCATCCAGTTGAATCCCACACAAAAACCGGTGGAAGGAAAATCTGCCGGGATCCACTCAAATTCAAACGTGAAAAACCATTTCGGGAGAGGAGCAGGCAAGGCAAAAAAGGCACGAACAAAATCGCCGATGGTTCGGATGTTGGGCATCGCCGGCCCTTATCGGCGCTGGCTTGTCCTTGCAGCGATTGTTTCCGTCCTTGGCGCCGCCTGCAGTATTTTTTCATCCATTTATCTGGGCAGGGGATTGGATTATGCTGTATCGGCAGATCGGCTCCGGTTTTATCGGACAGTTCTGGCTGTGGCGGTGATTGCCATCGTCGAATTTCCGGCTTCCATTCTGACAACCTACTGTGCCGGCCGGTATTCTCAGTACGCCATGTATGATATTCGGGAGAAAACAACAATGCATATACAGAAGCTCCCCGTTTCTTATCTGGACCGGCATCCTTCCGGCGATCTGCTGTCCCGGCTGAACAACGATATCAGTCTGCTGCAGCAGTTCCTGCAGGGCTCCCTGGCAGAGCTGATTGCACAACCCATTGCCTTTCTTGCGGCTGCCGGATATCTGTTTGCCACAAGCTTTGAGCTGTCGCTGGTCAGCTTTATGGCGACTCCGCTGTTCCTGATACTCATCTTTTTAATGTCCAAGCCCATCGAAAAATATACTGTGCAGCAGCAGGAAGCCCTGGCTGAGGTAAATGTTGTGTCAAAGGATATGATAGAAGGCATGGAGGAAGCAAAAGCCTTTCAAATTGAAGAAACGCTGGACAGGAAATGTGTCAGGGCAGTGAAAAAGGCGTTGGACAAAAGCCTGAAGACAGTACGGATCCACCAGGCCATTTCTCCGGTGAATCTTCTGATGCAGGTGCTTCCCCTTATGCTGATCTTCGCCTATGGCGGTTATCTCGTTACCGCTGGCAGGATGACCTTCGGCGAGTTGATAGCCTTCATCAATCTTTCCAATTTTGTCTTAAACCCCATGGCCCAGCTTCCTTCTGCGATTACCTCCTATCGTACGGCTTCCGCTGCCTCTTCGCGGATTATTGAGATCTGGAATGAGCCGGCGGAAAGGGAAAGCGGACATTGCTTTTCGGTGGACAGTGATGTCCGGACTCCGGCGATCCGCTTTGAAGACGTTTCCTTTTCCTATGGCAGCGGGGGCGGGGAAAAAGACCGGGTGGTACTGAAGGATCTGAACTTTGAAATTGCACCGGCGCAGACAATTGCCCTGGCAGGCCCCAGCGGCTGCGGAAAGAGTACGGTGCTGAAACTGATTGCGGGGTTCTATGCTCCCTGTTCGGGAAATGTCCGGGTGTTTGGCGGCAGAACAGGGGACTGGAATCTGGAATCCCTGAGGAGCAACATTGCCTGGGTATCCCAGGATACCTATCTGTATCCCCGAAGCATTTATGAGAATATTGCCTATGGGAAAAAGAATGCGACGGAGCAGGAGATTATTGCGGCGGCAAAGGCGGCGGACATTCATGATTTCATCGAAAGTCTGCCGGAGGGATACCGGACTTTGGCCGGCGAGAGAGGCGCCAGGCTGTCCGGAGGGCAGCGTCAGCGAATTGCCATTGCCCGGGCACTGTTGAAGGATGCCCCCATCCTGCTGCTGGATGAAGCAACCTCTGCCCTGGATACCGAATCGGAGCATGAGGTGCAGCAGGCTCTGGAGGTGCTGATGAAGGGCAGGACCGTCCTGGTGGTCGCCCATCGGCTGACCACCATCCGGTCTGCCTCCAGGATACTGGTCATGGAGCACGGCCGCATTATGGAGGAGGGGACGCACGAAGAACTGATGCAGACGGGAAGCCTGTACCGTAAACTGTATTACAAACAATACGCAGAGGCAGATACCGGCCGGATGCAGGCGTGAGGGGGAAGAAAGAATGCGGGAAAGAAAAGTGCAGGAAAGAAAAGTGCAGGAAAGAAAAGTGCGGGAAAGCAAAGTGCGGGAAAGAAAGCATGTTTCCATAGGAAATAACCGGCTCCTCCGGTTGCTGCGGTTTACAGGAAAGTGGTGGCCGATTTATGTGATTGGGATTCTGGGTACCTCCATGCAGAGTTTTGGAAGCAACCTGATTTTTGCACGATCCCTGAAAGGGTTGACCCAGGCCGGTTTAGCCCGGGATATGGGCTTGCTCCATCGGGAACTTTTCACCATGGGGATCCGGCTGCTGATTTTTATACTGGCCGTTCCGCTGTTTGCCTGGTTTTTTCAAAGCTCGGTGGCAAGGACGACTGCCCATATCCGCAGCCGGCTGTTTCATCAGATTCAGCAGCTTTCCATGAAACAAATCGCAGAAAACCATAGCGGGGATCTGCTTTCCCGGATGACCAATGATGTCCAGACGGCAGAGAACGCGTACGGCTGGCAGCTTGCCCTGCCACTGATGGCTGTTCTGTCCGGCATCGGCTCCATCGTGGTGATCTTTTCGATCCATCCGAAAATGGGCTGGATGGGGATCTTCATCGGAGCGGCCTGTGCCCTGCTGAATACCTTGTTTGCCCGGCCGATCAAAAAGACAAGCGACAGGATACAGCGGCATTTGTCAGAATCCACCCAGGCTCTGACAGATATTCTTGCGGGCGATCGCCTGTCCAGGATATTCAACCTGAATCAGCGCTTGTTTGCTTATTATGCCTCTGCCAACCTCGGGGTGAGGGATACGGCAATGAAGCGGATTGTTTATCAATCCATGCTGAACGGCATGAACGGTTTAATGAGCGCCATAGGCTTTGTAGGCGTTCTGATTGCCGGCAGCGTCCTGGCGTTGAACGGGGAAATCGCGTTCAGCGAGATTGTTCCCATTGTGCAGATGATGAATGGGATTACCTGGATGTTTACTTCCATCGGGAATTTTGTTGCCCAACTCCAGGGATCCCTGGCAGGAGCGGATCGGATTTTTGAACTGCTGGATGCTTCCGTGGAGGAGACTCCGGAAAGAAAAGAAGGGACCCTTCCGGACAGGAAAGCATCAAAAGCACCGAAGGCACCTGCTGTTTCCTTTCGGAATGTATGCTTTTCCTATGAGACCGGCCAAAATGTACTGAATGGATTCGATGCGGATGTGGAGCAGAACAGGGTGACCGCTCTTGTCGGCATGAGCGGCAGCGGAAAAAGTACCCTCTTTCGACTTCTGCTGGGCTTTTATCCACTGGATCAGGGGGATATTTACCTGTTTGGGCGCCCCATCCGGGACTGTAGTCTGCAGGAAATCCGAAGCAGAATTGCTTATGTTCCCCAGGAAAGCTATCTGTTCAGCGGCACCATCCGGGAGAATATCGGATATGGAAGGATGGGAGCCTCCCCTGGGGAAATTGAAAAGGCGGCAAAGGCGGCTTACGCGGACGATTTTATCCGGGAGCTTCCGGACGGTTACGATACCCAGGTGGGAGAGAGGGGCGCCAGGCTGTCCGGCGGACAGCGCCAGAGGATTGCCATTGCCCGGGCCTTGCTGAAAAACGCACCGATTTTGCTGTTGGACGAAGCCACCGCCTCCCTGGATACGGAATCGGAGCATCAGGTACAAAAAGCCCTGGAGGTTCTGATGGAAGGGAGAACGGTGCTGATTGTGGCGCACAGGCTTTCCACCATCCAAAATGCAGACAGGATTCTGGTGATGGAAAAAGGCAGGATCTGTGAACAAGGTACGCATTCCGATCTTCTGGACCTCAATCAGGTCTATGCGGGGCTGTACCGAATGCAGTATTCCCAGTTTTCCTCCTGCGCTGCCCTTTAGGAAAAATTGATTTTCTCCCGAAATTTCTCTATAATTGTATTTGTACTGCAGGCATAAAAATCAATTGTTTGTGAGGAGAATGGAGGCAGAAAATATGGAAGGACCCAGAGCAACCAAGCCGGAGGAAGTTCAGCCGGTCATCGATTTGGTCAATTTGGTATTTCGGACCGGAAATCATTGGAAACCGACAATGGAGATCGAATTTCCTCTGCTTTTGTGCGAGGAAAACCGGGATAATATGAGGATCATTACCGAAAACGGGCAGCCCGTCTCGGATATCAATTATTATCCGTCTTCCATCGCTGTGGAGGGAAGCGTCATCCGCGCAGCTTCCGTCGGTGCTGTATGCACACATCCCGACTATCGGGGCAGACAGTTTGCCACGATGATTCTGGACGACGTGGAAGATAAGATGCGCAGGGAAGGCGTGGAAGTCATGCTGGTTTCCGGAGGCCGGGGCTTGTATCGTCGCCGGCAGTGTGTACGGGTCGGCGGGTTTGACAGGGCAGTGCTGAAGCCCATGGAAAAGAGTCCGGACCCGGCGGGCCTTTCCCTGGTGGAAATGGACCGGCCGAATCTCAGAGAGGCTGCTCATCTCTATCATCGGGAGGCAGTCCGCTTTCGCCGTACCTATCATGAGTTTACCCAGCTTCATCAGGGCGTTATGACTCCATGGGGCAATCGGACTTTCAAATCTTATCTGGTTCGGATTGGCGGGGAAGCCGCAGCGTATTTCGTCGTGCGATTCTTCCGGGATTCCGATCGGGCAGAAATCAGGGAATATGCAGGAGACCGAATGGCAGTGATCCAGGGAATCCGCCGTTTGATTCAGGACAAAAATCTTTGCGAATGCGCCCTGGTCTGCGGAAAAAGTGATGGAATCCGGATCCTGCTTCAGGAAGAGGGGATACCGCTGCAGCATCAGGACCAGCAGGGAACCGTGAAGATACTCGATTTTCCTTCCCTGATGAACAGCCTGCGGCCTTATATGAGGCAGTATCTGCCGGATGAAACGGTGAATGCCCTGGAGTTCACGGAAAAAGATGGAACGTTTTCGATTCATTGCGGGGGGCAAACTGTGACGGCGAATGGTATGGACGATCTGGGGCAGCTCCTGTTCGGTCAAAGAGAGCAGGATTCTCCGGAGGCTGTTTCTTTCAGGAAGGAACTGGATGGCAATCCAGAATTGAAGAAAATGTTGGACGCCATCTTTCCCATTCCGTTCCCCTGGACGGATAATATGAACTTCATCTAAAGCGTAAATTTGCGGAAAGGAAAGAGAAGAATGTATCAACTGGACATCGGTGCCATTGTTTCATTGGAAAGTTTATTGAAAGACGGAACGGGAGGGCTGGAGGCCCTTGGCCTGCATTCCTGCCAGGTGAATGCCTGGAATACCGACATTCTGACGGAAGAAAACGCTTCTGCTCTGAAGGGGATTCTTGGGGATTCCGTTACGGTCTCCAGTTTATGGGTTGGCTGGCCCGGCCCAAAGGTATGGGATTTCGTGGACGGTCCTGCGACGCTGGGGCTGGTTCCGCGGGAATTCCGGTATGTGCGGATGGAAGCCCTGAAAAGAGGAGCAAGGTTTGCAAAGCTGCTGGGGATCACAGATATTACCACCCATGTGGGGTTCCTTCCGGAGAATCCCTCCACGACCGAATACCGGGAAGTTGTGATTGCCATCCGGGACGTTGCGTCCTGCTGCAAATCCCTGGGCCTGTACTTTAATTTTGAAACAGGGCAGGAAACTCCTGTTACCCTGGTGCGCACCATTGAGGATATCGGCCTGGACAATCTGGGAATCAATCTGGATCCTGCCAATCTGCTGCTTTACGGAAAGGGCAATCCGGTGGATGCGGTGGATGTATATGGGGATCGGATCCGTGGAGTGCATGTCAAGGACGGAAGGTATCCGACAGATGGAAGGCATCTGGGTCAGGAAACCCCGGTGGGGGAAGGCAGCGTGAATTTCCCGCGCCTTTTGGATCGGTTGATTGCCCATGGCTATCAGGGGGCCCTTACCATTGAAAGGGAGATCTCCGGACCAAAGCAGAAGGAGGATATCCAAAAAGCGAAAGCCATTCTGGAGGATATCCTCAAAAAGTATTGAAGGAAGTATTGAAGGAATTATTGAAAAAAGGATTAAGGAATTATTGAAGGAATTATTAAAGGAAGTATTGAAGGAAGATTCCGGGACGGAATTGTCCCTATTTTGAATATCCTGTCTAACACAGCACCTCCCTGCATACCATTTATGTAAGGGGGTGTTGTTATGAAAGTCGTCTTCCTTCGAAGAAAAGGCCTGAAATGGGGCATTGTCCTGGTGGTGTTCATTGTACTCCTTATTGTGATCCTGCGGTTGCTGTAGGCACCCGGCGGAACCTGGATTCCATAATTTTTACTTTCCGATCTGTTTTTTCCACACAGTTTCCTGGGTATCGGGGCGGATTCCTTTCTTGTCCCGAAACCGTCCAATATGGGGACAACCTCATATTGTTTTCCCTTTTTGATGTGAAATATGTTACAATAAAGAAGGGGTATCGCAGTTTTTATCGAATTAATACCTTGATATCTCTTGATCATCTTTACCACAAAATTTCGCAAGCTAAAAAAGAAATGGGGGAATGTTGATGAAGAACTATACAACCGACAGGATACGAAATATCGGTATGATCGGCCACGGTGGGGAAGGGAAGACTACTCTGACAGAAGCCATGTTGTTTGATGCCGGTGCAACCGATCGTCTCGGCAAAGTGGAAGACGGCACCACCATTTCGGATTATGATCCGGAGGAAATCAAAAGGAAGATCTCCATCACTTCCGCACTGGCTCCCCTGGAATGGAGGAACCAAAAGATCAATGTAATTGATATTCCCGGATATTTTGACTTCGTCGGGGAGATGGCAGGCAGCCTCAGAGTGGTGGACAGCGCCTGTATCGTGGTGGGAGCGGTATCCGGTGTGAGTATTGGCACCGGGAAGGCCTGGGATACGTGCAAGGCACATCATATTCCCAGATTGATTTTTATCAACCAACTGGACCGTGAGCATGCCGACTTTACAAAGACCATCAATCAGCTGAAGGAGCGCTATGGAACTGCGATTGCCCCCTTTCAGGTACCGTTGACGGAAGATGGACAGTTTACCGGTTTTGTGGATGTCATTGCGATGAAAGCCTGGCAGTTTAAAGGAAAGGATCTGGTGGAAGCTCCCGTTCCGGAAAACATGAACGAAGTGATTGAGCCGATCCGTACCATGCTGGTGGAGGCGGCTGCTGAGACCAGTGAGGAGCTCATGGAGAAATATTTCTCCGGTGAGGAGTTGACCGGGGAGGAGATCCGATCTGCCCTGCGCAGCGGTGTGGTCTGCGGGGATATCGTACCTGTGGTCTGCGGATCTGCGATCAACAATCAGGGTGTGGAGACATTGATGGATACCATCGTCGATTACCTCCCTGCGCCCGGCGAATGTGGGAATTTCAAGGGAGAGGATCCCCGGACCCGGGAGCCGGCGGAACGCAGCTGCAGCATTTCGGAGCCTTGCTCCGCCCTGGTATTCAAGACGGTGGTGGATCCCTTTGTCGGGAAACTGTCCCTGTTCAAGGTATTGTCCGGTGAAATGAAAACCGGGATAACCCTTTACAACCCCAACAAGGATAAATCGGAGAAGATCAACAACATTTACTTTTTGCGCGGCAAAAAGCAGTCTTCCACGGACAGGGTAACCGCCGGCGATATTGCTGCGGTTGCAAAGCTTCAGGATACGGTAACAGGCAATACGCTCTGCGATGTGTCCAGTCCGATCCTCTATCCCGGGATTGACTTCCCGGCCCCTGCCATATCCCTTGCGGTGGAGGCCCGGGATGAGGGAGACGAGGATAAGGTGTTTGCCGGCCTGCACCGTCTTACCGAAGAGGATCCGACCTTTACCGTTGAGAAAAACAAGGAAACCGGGGAGATGCTGATTTCAGGCGTCGGTGAAATGCATCTGGATGTCATCGCCAGGAAGCTTCAGAATAAATTCGGGGTTTCTGCGGTTTACCGGGAACCAAGGATTCCATACCGCGAGACCATTCGCAAGCCGTTGAAGGCAGAAGGAAAATACAAGAAGCAAAGCGGCGGTCATGGACAATATGGCCATGTCTGGATAGAATTTGAGCCAATTCAGGATTCAGATCAGGAGTTTGAGTTTGTGGATAGGATTGTCGGCGGCGTTGTGCCAAGGCAATACATTCCGGCGGTGGAGAAAGGCCTGAAGGAATGCCTGCCAAACGGTGTTCTCGCCGGGTATCCCATGGTCGGACTCCGGGCCACCCTGTATGACGGATCCTATCACAGTGTGGACTCCTCCGAGATGGCTTTCAAGGTAGCCGCGTCCCTGGCCTACAAAAAGCTGGAGCAGAGCGATCCGGTTCTCCTTGAGCCGATTATGAAGGCAGAGGTGGTGGTTCCTGACGAGTACATGGGAGACATTATCGGGGATCTGAACAAACGCCGCGGCAGAATTCTCGGGATGAACCCTGCCGGCAATGGACTGCAGCAAATCGTCGCGGAGGTTCCCCAGGCGGAAATGATCCGGTACGCCACAGATCTGCGTTCCATGACGCAGGCCAGGGGCAGCTTTCAGATTACGTTTGAGCGATATGAGGAAGTGCCGGCCAACATCAGTGCCAGGGTAGTGGAACAGGCAAAATCCGCTGTGGAGCAGGCACAGTAAATATACGAATCCAGTTTCAACGGAGAGCCGGAGGACCGGCTCTCCTTTTTGAATACAGTGGAAAGATTGAAAAAGCAAAGAAGACTGAAAAAGCAAATAAGATTGAAAAATCAAGGGAATTGAGAAAAGCAAGGGGGAAAACGATGATTACAACCGTTACGATGAACCCATGCATGGATAAGACCGTAACTGTGGATACCTTTCAGTATGGCGGCCTCAATCGGGTTCAAAACGGGAGAGAGGATATCGGGGGAAAAGGCATCAACGTGGCATCGGTAGTTACCAATCTGGGCGGTATGGCACTGTGTACCGGTATTAACTATGAAAATGGCGGGGACTTTATACAGGGAAAGCTGTCGGACCGGCATATCCGGCATGACTTTGTCATGGTACCGGGAGAACTTCGAACGAACCTGAAGCTGTTCGATCGGTCCAAAGGCGTGATTACCGAGGTAAATGAAAGCGGTTCTCCGGTGGAAGCAGGGAGCATTGTGGCTTTAAAGGAAAAGGTGCGGCGATACAGCAGGGAAAGCAGCATGATGGTCTTCAGCGGCAGTGTTCCACAGGGTGTGGGGTCCGGCGTGTACCGGGAACTGATGGAAGAGTGCGCCAGGGGCTGTCGTCCGGTATTGGATGCGGAGGGGCCGCTTCTGTCCGAAGGGCTGAAGGCACAGCCTTACCTCATAAAACCGAACCGGTTTGAGCTGGAAATGATATTGGGGGAAGAGCGAAGCACAAAGGAAGGGATTGTGGAAGGCGCCAGGGAATTGCTGCGTTCCGGGGTGCAGATCCTGTGTGTTTCCCTGGGAGAAGACGGCGCTGTGATTGTGGATCCCTGCAGGGCGTATTTTGCCCCGGCCCTGCCGGTAAAGGTCCAAAGCACGGTGGGAGCGGGGGATTCCATGGTGGCGGCTTTATGCCTTGCGGCAGAGGAGGGCAGGCCGCCTGCAGAAATGCTGCGAATGGCCACCGCTGCTGCAGCGGCGTCTGTGATGACAGAAGGAACCCAGCTTTGCAGCAGGTCGGACTTTGATGTCCTGCTGCCTCAGGTGTCCGTCACAAGAATAGGGGAATGAAAGGCTAAGTCCTGGATAAAATTGGTATGTGTCTAAAAAAGTCAGCATATTTAACATAAACGTAATATATGCTTCATAATACCTTAATAAAAGCGAATGGCGTCTTTTCATTCGTTTTGACAGCCTGTACCTGTCATCATATAATGTATCCAACAAAGAGGTTGACATAATTCAACCTTCAGGGGGGTCTATACGATGAAAAATCCAATTAACAAATTATCCTATGCTTTGAAAGGGCTGTCCGCCACGCTGCTGATTACGGCTGTGCTGGCTGTTCCGAAGGCAGACGCTTCTGCAGCCGGGCTGCAGAAATGGGGATGCAGAGGCGCCGAGGTCACGCATCTGCAGCAGGAACTCCTGAATCGGGGCTGTTTTACCCATTGGAGGGCGACCGGATACTTTGGACGGAAAACCAGGCAATCGGTTGTCAACTTTCAGAAAGCAAACGGACTGGTACCGGACGGAATTGTCGGGCCAAAGACCAGCGCCGCATTGTACGGGAAAAAAGCTCCGGCAAAGAATGTGGTATCCAGCAAGAAATTAAATGGTGATATTTACTGGCTGTCGAGGATCATCCATGCAGAAGCGCAGGGAGAATCCTATGCAGGCAAAGTTGCAGTAGGAAACGTGATTATGAATCGGCTGAAATCTTCTGAATTCCCGAATTCCATTTATCAGATCATATTTGACAGTTATAAGGGAATCCCGCAGTTCAGCCCGGTGGCGGACGGAACCATCTACAACACGCCGGACAACGCCAGTGTGAGAGCAGCGAAGGAAGCCTATGCAGGCAGCAAGCCGGTTGGAGATGCACTTTATTTCTTCAATCCCAAAAAGGCTGCAGGTTCCTGGATCGTACGCAACAAGCAGTGCACCGGGGCCATTGGCAATCATTCCTTCTATCGGTAATGAGGCATCCACGGAGCATTCCGGGATTGCAATTCCAGAAAAAGAATGATAAAATAAAGCAAACGGAAAAGAGGATCCTCCCTGCAGGAACAGGGAGGGCTTTTTTTGTCATGAAGGGTGGTTCCTTGTCAGAGACACTTTGAAATGGGTATCTATAGTCGGGATGGGTATCTATCGATAGTTACCCATTCCGCCGGGGATGGACCGGGAAAGAGACTGGAAGGGAATCAAACGGCACGAATCGATGGAAGGAGAAGATGGCATTGATGATATTGACAAACGGCAGGGTTTATCTGGACGGGGCATGGAAAACGGGCCTGGATATTCTGGTGGAAGGGGAAAAGATAGCGGACATCCGGCCCGGCGGGACGTGTCAGAATGGCAGGACAGTGGATGTGCAGGGCGGATATCTTTCCCCCGGTTTCATTGACATTCACATCCACGGTTCCAACGGATCCGATGTAATGGATGCCAGGGCAGATTCCCTGGAGAATATTTCGACTTTTCTGGCAGGGAACGGCACCACATCCTGGCTTGCCACCACCATGACCCAAACCATTCCACGGATTCAGAGTGCCCTGCATACGGTATCGGAATATATGCAGGAGAAAAGTCATAAGGGGGCACAAATCCTGGGTGCCCATATGGAAGGGCCGTTTCTGAATCCTTTGGCAAAGGGGGCCCATGTGGAGGAGTGCATTATTCCGCCGGACCGGAAAACCTTTGAGGAGATCACGGCGGAAACACCGGACATTGTCCGACTGATGACCCTGGCTCCGGAGAGGGAAGGCGCCCTGGAATTTGCGGACTACCTGAAGGACCGGGGTATTGTCGTTTCCATCGGCCATACAAAGGCTTCCTATGATCAATGTGTCCGCGCCATGCAGCACGGCATCACCCATATCTGCCATTTTTACAACGCCATGACACCTCTCCGACACAGGGAGCCCGGGACGGTGGGCGCCATTCTGGACAATGATTCCGCCACCATTGAGCTGATCGCGGATCTGATCCACATTCATCCGGCTGCCCTGCGTCTGGCTGTCCGGGTCAAGGGACCGGATCGGACCGTGCTGATTACCGACGCCATGTCGGCTGCCGGTCTCAGGGACGGGGATTATAAGCTGGGCGGCCTTCCGGTTCATGTAAAAGACGGTGCGGCACGCCTGAAGGACGGTACCCTTGCAGGCAGTGTCCTGACGCAGAACCGCGCTCTTCGCAATATGATAAAAATCGGGATCCCTTCCGAGGATGTCATTGCCATGCTGACCGCAACACCTGCCCGGGAGATTGGTGTGGACGGATACAAAGGGAAGCTCAGCAAAGGCTATGATGCGGACATCAATGTTCTGGACGGGGACTTCCAGGTTCGGGAGACCTTCCTGAAAGGCAAAAAGTTTTCAAAATAACTGCTTTCGATGGGAGACCATTCGCTGGATCGTCCGGAGGCGATACCGGAAGGACCCCAGGATATCCCTTACATTGCCCTTCAGGTTTTGGGAAAATTCCTCTGTTCGGGAAAGGTCCGTCTCCGTCAGCCGGTGATTTCCAAATTCCGTATCAATCACGAGCTCTGCAATGCTTTTCATGGATCCTGCAGGATTGATCAGCCAGGTATCGATTCTTTCCGCGTATTCATAAGGAGTTTCCCCCCGCCGGACAGGCGATCCGTAAAGCTGCAGCAGCCATAGGATTTCATTGTAATAGGCGTGGAGGCGGGAACGGAAAGGCATTCTGGAAACCTTTTTCCAATAATGCTGATACCGGAGGAAGAGGATAAGGGCAGCGGCAGATGCGAGGGCGGGCAGGGAACCCAGGGCAATCCATACGCCTGCCCGGGCTGCCGGCAGCGACCATTTCGTTTTTTCCTCCGCAGCCGATCTGTCCGGAACCGGCATATCCAATGCGTTATCTTCCTGGCTCTGCTTCTCATCCATCCTGTGCTCCCAATAATCCTGCCAGTACAGGATCTGATCGTTGCTGCGGAAAGCATTTTCTCCGGCCGATGCTGTCAATGCATCCCCAGGGGTGGGATCAAAGGTGAGCCATCCAACTTTCGGGAAATAGGCTTCCACCCATGCATGAGCATTCTTTTTTCTCACTTCGTAGATTCCATGGGAATTGGGAGAGGAAGGCGTCAGGAATCCTTCCACATAGCGGGTGGGGACGCCGGCTGCTCTGCCCATAACCGCCATGGAGGAGGCAAAATAGGTACAGTAGCCTTCTTTCAGGTCGAACAGGAAATAGTCCACGAAATCCCGGCCGGAAGGCGTATAGGGCGGCCGGACCGTATAGGAAAAATGGCTTTGAAGATAGTCCTGAATGGCCATGATTTTTTCATAGGAGGAATCTTTTCCGGCTGTGATCTGCTTCGTCAGATCGTAGACTCTTTGCGGTACGGAATCCGGTATTTTCATATAATGCTCCTGGATGGACAGGACTTTTTTCCGGACTCCCTTTTGCTTGAGAAGGGAGTCCGGCAAAGGCCCGTTCCAGTCGATGGAAGGAACTTTTTCCGTCAGATACTGCAAAAGTTCCGGATTGGTCTGGTCCGGGATCCGGGACCGCAGGGTATAGGGCTCTGCGGCGACGATTTCCCGTGTGGTAAAGGTTTCGCCCTTGGTGTTGAAGTAGGGCTGGGAAGCGCCCTTTACCGTACTGATTTCCGTCAGCTGCGGCGAATGAAAGATGGCGGAGCTCTTTATTCCGACGTGGGTAACCACGGTTTCGACTTCCGGAAAGAGTTCTTTTTGCTTTTTTTCCTTAAAATCCTTCCAAATCTGTTCATCAAAATTATAGACGCTTTTTCGGCTTTTTTCCCACGCCATGTCCCAAAACCGGTAACGCATGTCCTCAATGGTGTCGGTCCATCCGGAGCCGGCATATTCATTCAGAAGGGAGCCTCTCAGGTAAAGGGGCATCGGAGAGGAAACTTCCAGCACCAGATCCTCACTGAGCTGAACCGGGCCGCCCAGCTTCTCCGGAGAGGACGGAAATCCGGTTTCGGACAGACGAAAGGGCTGCCTCGGGCCGGAAAAGCCAAATTGGTCCCGGACCTCCGTCTTGACCCGATCCACGCTTTTCACCAGATAAGGCCATCGATAGTTGGTATCTGCAGGGATCAGAATCCTGGCGGTCAGAAGAATGAGAACGGCCAATGGCAGGACATGGATCAGCCAGGTCCCATATTGGGGAGCGGAAGCTTTTTTGGACAGCTTTTTATGAAAGCTTCCTCCCCGGAGCAGGATGCCGCCCAGTGCAAACACCCAGATGCACCATTGGGACTCCCGATGGCCGAGCAGCCAGAGTGTGATCAGAAGGGCGGCCCCCAGCGCAAACGGGAGGAAGGACCATCGCAGCCTGACCTGCAGCAGATAAAGAACGGTTCCGATCAGGGAAATCCAGAGCCAGGCGGCAGGGAGATAATAGGAGAGAAAACAATCCGGACGAAGGGCTGCATTGCCACGGATGCAATCAAGCTGCCACCGGAGGAAAGCCTGGATGGAACGCTGCCATTCCGGCCCCATCTCCCACCGGAGTACGGCCAGCCCGACCAGAGCGGACAGGGAAAGAAGAAATGCTGCCGTTCGTTTGCTCCAAAAAACAATCCTCAGAAGGACACAGAGAGCGATGGTAATCAGCACAATTGTACCAATACGCACCGGCAGGCGGATGGCTCTCAGAAACGCGATGCTCAGGCTGCTGGTCATAATGGAAAAGACAAGGCTCTCCATCAGAATGTCCATCCATTTGCCCTTTATCATCCCATCGCCTCCAAAGCCTCATCCAGACGCTGATCGGTATGGATGAGGAAAGTCGGAATTGCCCTTTTACGGAGATCCTGCAGCATTTTTTCATCTTCCTGATTCTCCCCGTTTCGGTTTTTTATCAGAAAGACCATGGGGCGGACACCGGACTGTCTGAGAAGGCAAAGACGGTTGAACAGGTCATAGCCTATCTGATTCACCACCAGAATCAGACTTTCATTGGAGTGGAATGCGGAGGATTCGATCTGCAGGATCCTGGACATGGAAAAGGGACTTTGAAAGGCAATGCCGGAGAGAAATTCATAAAAGGCAGGAAAATTCTGAGGAGTTCTGCCGCTCAGTTCCTGTCTGCTCCTTTGGTAGATAATGAATTGAAGCGGTATCCATTTGCTGAGAAGATAGTGGGCCAGAGCCGTAGTCGATTCGACCATCTGGTCTTCCAGCTGTCGTCTTTCCAATCTGCTGATCCGGTCCGGCAGATTCATTTCCAGAAACAGAAGGACATGGGGCTGCGTTGTCATTTCATAGTTCATCACATAAAGATCCTGCATTTTGGACGAAATCTTCCAGTGAACTTTTTTAAGGGGATCCCCGTAGGCGTATCGGCGGATATCCGACTGAACTGCCGTTTCATTGGTTTTCAGCAGTTGATTGCTCAGAAGGCCCTCCTGCCGGATCTCGGGAAGAGGGAGATTGCTCAGGGAAAGAACTCTTGGAAGGACCGTCAGTCGCAGCATTTTGTGGTAATGTTTCCTGGTCAGATCCATGGAAAAATGGAACAGTCCAAAAAGGTCCATGACTTCAACCCCTGTGATGCCAATGGGATAAATTCCCCGCAGGGAACAGGGGAATTCTTCCCGGATTTCCCCGTAATGAAAGGGCAGAACAGACAGAATGCCTTCCTTCTTCGTATCGGTCAGCAGGGATTCAGGCGTCCGGTAGGAGACTTTAAGATAAGGAAAAAGAAAAGGCTTGTCATTGTGGATCTGTATGGTAAGGACCGCATGTTTTCCCTTGGGTGCTTCCTTCGGGGTAATGTCCTGCAGGTAGTGGAAATCCAGCAAAGTCCACAGGCAGGTCAGTACCGCATATACGAGAATGGAAAGAAGGATGCCAAAGCCGATATAGCAGAGCAGGTCCCCGGTATACAAGCTGAGCAGCAGCAATGCCGCGGTGCAAAGGACAAACAATATCCCCTGTGTTTTCATGAGGAAATCACCGGCACATAAAGGGTATGAAGGATGGATTGCAGCACCCTTTCCGCCGTTTGTTCCTTCAGGCGGGCTTCGGGCTTCAGCATCAGACGGTGTGCCAGCACCGGCACGGTCATTTTCTGTACATCATCCGGAATGACATAATTCCTTCCCTGCAACAGGGCATAAGCCTGGGAAGCCCGCATGAGGTACAGGGATCCGCGTGGACTGGCACCGAGGCTCAGATCGGGATGATCCCGGGTCATGGAAACAATACCGGCGATATACTCTTTGATGGCTTGCGCCGTTTTCACCTCCGCGGCTGTTTTCTGAAGAAACAGGATATCCCCGCCGGATGCGACAGGCTGCAGGGTGTCCAGCGGATTTTGTGTCTGAAATCTTGACAGGATCTGCATTTCCTCCCGCTGGGAGGGGTACCCCATGGTCACCTTCAGCATAAATCGGTCCAGCTGCGCTTCCGGAAGGGGAAACGTACCGATATACTCCACAGGATTTTGTGTGGCAAGCACGATAAACGGGGCAGGAACCGGATAGGTGATACCGTCCACGGTGACCTGTGCTTCCTCCATCACTTCCAGAAGGCTGGACTGGGTCTTGGGAGAGGTCCGGTTGATTTCATCGGCAAGGATGATCTGGTGCATAATCATACCCGGCTGAAATTCCATTTGTCCCTTTTTGAAATTGTACATGGAGAATCCGGTAATATCGGAAGGCAGCACATCCGGGGTAAACTGGATCCTGCGGAAGCTGAGATTGAGGGATTTGGCCAGGGAGGACACCATCATGGTCTTTCCGACTCCCGGTACGTCCTCAATCAGGACATGACCCCTGCCCAGAAGGGCAATCAGCATCAGATGGATGGCTTCCCGTTTGCCCACCATCACACATTCTATATTTTCCTGTATTTTTTTTAGCAGCAGAGATGCCTTTTCCAAGGGGTCTCCTCCTTTCGGATGAATCCATACCCATTAGCATTTCCTTTGTATACCTGGAAAAGGACTATACGAACGGGTCTCTTTCCTTTATAATAATAGGATACGGCAGAATTAGCAATACATTCTGATCAATTCAGCCATAAACCGTCTTAATAGGACCGTTGATTGTTGTTTCATCGGCAGCCGGACGGGCCATAATGGATTACAGGATTGTTGGAAACGGAGTTCCGGAAGAGGAGGAGAAGCTCTTTGAAAGATAAAATATTCAGGATATTGTTGGAGAACCGTGGAAAGTTTGTTTCCGGGGAAAAAATCAGTGAAAGGCTGGGAGTGAGCCGGACAGCAGTCTGGAAAGTTATCGGGCAGCTGCGGGAGGAAGGCTGCCGCATCGAATCGGTTTCGAACAGAGGCTACTGCCTCACGGAAATTCCCGATCGTTTGAGCGGGGAACTGATCCGTACCTATCTGAATACCAATACCATGGGACAGTCCATGGATCTGCATTTTTCCATTGGCTCCACCAATGCGCGTGCCAGGGAACTGGCGCAGAAGGGTGCGGCCCACGGAACACTTGTGGCGGCGGAAGAACAGGTAAGCGGCAGGGGAAGGCTGGGGCGTTCCTGGATATCCCCGGCAGGCGTTGGCATCTGGATGTCCCTGATCCTGCGGCCTCCTTTTCCGCCGCTGCATGCGCCCCGCATCACCGTGTTGGCCGCCCTGGCAGTAGAAGATGCCATTCGAAAAGTGACCGGACGGAATGCCGGTATCAAATGGCCAAACGATATTGTCCTCCGCGGGAGGAAAGTATGCGGGATCCTGACGGAAATACAGGCCGATCCGGACAGGATTGAATATGTGACGGTTGGAATCGGCCTGAATGCAAACACCAGGGAAGAAGATTTTCCGGTGGAACTGTCCCCCACGGCGACCTCCCTTTTCCTTGAATCCGGAAAGAAGGTGGACCGGAATTTTCTTCTGGCTGAAATACTGAACAGCTTTGAGAAGTACTATAACAGATATGCGGAAGAAGAAGGATTTGCAGGACTGTTAACCGGGTACAGGAAGAAATGTATCACATTGGGGAAATCGGTTCATGTCATCGGCCGGACGGAGGAATTCGATGGGACTGCCGTTGATCTGACGGAGGATTGTGCCCTGGTGGTCCGGCTTGCCGATGGGACTTTCCGCACTGTTTTCTCCGGGGATGTTTCGGTGCGGGGGGGTGCAGGGTATGTATAAACATGATGTTGTGCAGATAATTCAAAGAATCCGGCTTATTCGGAAGGAAGAGGGGGAACACTTGCTTCCTGTTTCCCAGGGAGAGGATATCCGGCGGTTTTTTACCGATACACTGCATTGCTTTTATCAAAGAAGTTCATTAATATGATGTAGATTCTCATCTGCAGGGTTTACGACACTTTTCAGGCAATAGGAAACGGACCAAATAACTGGGGGTTATGTTTTGGAAATTTTAAAAAGAATCTATCGATATTGCAGCCGGTACCGACGAAAGATGATTGCCGCATGTGTATTCCTGGTTCTCTATATCGCCGTCAATCTGATCACGCCTTTGATTTCCGGAATCATTGTGGATGATGTCATCAAGGGTGGAAAACGGGAGATGCTCTCGGTTTTGCTTCTGATCCTGCTGGTGGGATCGGTCCTGAAGAGTGTCTCCATGTATTTTCGGGGCATCCTGTTTGAAAGCTTCTCCCAGGATTGTCTGTATGATCTGAGAAATGACATGTATACTCATTTGCAGCATCTTCCCTTTTCTTTTTATGACAACAACCGGATTGGTGAGCTGATGTCCCGCATGACCGGTGACCTGGAAGGAGTCCGGGTCTTCCTTGCATCCGGTATTCCGGTTTTGATGGAGAATTGTGTCTACTTTTTCGGTACCACTGTGATCCTTTTCACCCAAAATGCCAAATTGGCCCTTGCAACTCTTCTGGTTACACCTTGCATCGCATATTGCGCCTATCGGTTCAATCAGGTTGTCCGTCCCATATTCAGTGAAATCCGGGAGCAGCAGGCGACCCTGAATACTGTTACCCAGGAAAACATCACCGGGGTACGGATGGTAAAGGCTTTTGCCAGGGAAGACTATGAAATAAAGAAGTTTGAAAAGGAGAACAGGCGCAACCAAATGCTGAATATCAATGCCAGCCGGATCTGGGGAAGTTATTTTCCTGCGATGGATTTCATTTCCGGGATCTGCCTGATTCTTTTGGTCTGGTTTGGCGGACGTATGGTCGGAAGGGGAGAAATCAGTATTGGCACCGTGGTAACTTTCAACGGGTATCTGTGGATGCTGATTATGCCCATGAGAATGCTGGGCTGGATCATCAATATGATGGCACAGGCCATTACTTCGGGGCAAAGAATTTTTGACGTCCTGGATACCGGAACGACGATCCGGGAAACGGAAAATCCGTATAATCCGGAGGAATTCCGCGGGGACGTGAGTTTTCAGGATGTCTCCTTCCGTTATCGGGAACAGCCGGTTTTGCTCCATGTAGACTTCCAGGCACCGGCTGGCAGCACCATCGCCATTATGGGGGCCACCGGAGCAGGAAAGACCTCGGTCATTAACCTGATCGAACGGTTTTATGACCGGTCCTCCGGCAGCATACGGATAGACGGTGTGGAGATCCAGGACTGGAGCATCCGGCGTCTGCGTTCGGAGATCGGCATTGTCCTGCAGGATACCTTCCTGTTCTCTGACACCATAGAGGGAAATATTCTTTACGGCAAACCCGATGCCACCCGGGAGGAAGTGATACAGGCGGCAAAAATGGCGGATGCCCATGACTTTATTTCGGAAATGCCTCAGGGATATGACACCATCGTGGGAGAAAGGGGAACCGGGCTGTCCGGCGGTCAGAAGCAGCGTATCGCCATTGCCAGGGCACTGATCAAGGATCCAAAGATCCTGATTATGGACGACTGCACTTCCGCTGTGGATATGGAAACGGAATATGAGATTCAGAAAGCATTGAAGGAAGTGCAGAAGAGCCGTACCACATTTATTATTGCCCATCGGATCTCCTCCGTTAAAAACGCGGATGAAATTCTGATTCTGGAGGACGGCCGTATTGTGGAACGCGGCAGTCACCAACAGCTGATGAACCGGAAAGGCCGGTATTATAGAATGGTAAGGCAGCAGTATCATGATCTGGATAAGCTGGAGGAGCTCAGGACAGGCTGGGCCGGGCCGGATCCGATGGAAGCATGCCGGAAAGGGAAGGTGATATAGGATGTTGCACAACCGGATTACCCAGGACGAAGAACTGGAAAGACCATTCAACATGAATCAGCTGAAGCGGCTTCTCGCTTACATGCGGCCTTATCGAAAGGAAATGTCCCTCACTCTGATCCTGATGTTTGTGGCTGCCTTTTGCGGCTTGCTGGGCCCGCGCATTCTGCAGATCGCCATTGACGACTATATGGTACAGCAAAAGTATGGCGCTCTGGCCGTACTGTCCGCCATTTTTCTCGCGGTCAACGCCATCAGTGCGCTGTGTATGCATCAGCGGGTGCGCACCATGTCCGAGGTCGGGCAGAAGGTATTGTACCGGATCCGGCAGGACATGTTCAACCATATTCAAAAGCTGTCCTTTAATTATTATGATAGTCGTCCTGCGGGAAAAATCCTGGTCCGGATCATCAATGATGTTAATTCCCTGGGGGATTTGCTGACCAATGGAATCATCAATGTCCTGACAGATGTTGCCACATTGATTCTTATGATCGTTATGCTGGCCTCCATGGATTACCGGCTGACGCTGATTGCCCTTTCCGTCCTGCCGCTGATGCTGATTGCCATACTGCTCCTGAAAAAGGTTATCCGGCACAGATGGCAGGCCGTCCGCAGGAAATCTTCCAACATGAATGCCTATCTGCACGAAACCCTGTCCGGAATGCGGGTCACCCAGGCCTATATCCGGGAGCCGGAGACCAATTCGCTTTTCAAGGGACTGAGTCAGGATCTCCGTTCTTCCTGGATGAATGCCATTCATGTGAACAACCTGATGGGGCCGTTTTCCGAAGTGATTGCCACCATTGCGGTGGTTCTGGTCTATTGGTTCGGCGTAGGCATGATCGACAGCGGAACGGTTACCGTTGGTGTGCTGGTGGCGTTTTCCAGCTATGTCTGGCGATTCTGGCAGCCGGTGAACAATATCTGCAATTTCTATAATTCCATTCTGATGGCCATGGCTTCCACGGAACGGATCTTCGAACTGCTGGATACGCCGGCGGATATCTATGATCACGGGAATGCAGGGGAAATCCCCGACATTCAGGGAGAAGTCACCTTTGAAAATATAACCTTCTGCTATGAACCGGAAAACCCGGTTCTGAAGGATATCAGTTTCCACGTGGCGCCCGGTGAAACCATCGCCCTGGTTGGCCCCACCGGCGCCGGAAAAAGCACCATTGTCAACCTGATCAGCCGGTTTTACGAGCCGGTGAAGGGAAGGGTTCTGGTGGACGGCGTCGATATCAACACCGTGTCCATGAATTCCCTGAGACGGCAAATGGGTGTGATGATGCAGGATTCCTTTATTTTCTCCGGTACGATTATGGATAATATCCGTTATGGCAGATTGGATGCCTCGGATGAAGAAGTAATGGAGGCAGCCCGGGTGGTGCATGCCGACGGGTTTATACGGGAAATGGAAAGGGGATATCAGACAGAGGTCAATGAGAGGGGATCCAGACTATCCCAGGGACAGCGCCAGCTGATATCCTTTGCCCGGGCGCTTTTGGCGGATCCACGGATTCTCATTCTGGACGAGGCAACCTCCAGTATCGATACCGAGACGGAGATCCTGGTGCAAAAGGGATTGGAACAGCTTCTGAAAGGCCGGACTTCCTTTGTGATCGCCCACCGGCTGTCCACCATACGCAATGCCAATCGTATCATGGTGATTGACGACGGGGAAATAAGGGAATGCGGCAGCCATGATGAATTAATGAAGCAAAAGGGGGAATATTACAAACTCTATCTTTCCCAGTACCGTTTTCTGGAAGCCGTATGAATTTCATGCCCATACTCCGCACTTACGTGGACAGGACGAACACCGGACCGGTACTGTCTGGTTTCGGACCGGGCACTCCGCACTCATGTGGACAGGACGAACATCGGTCCGGCACTGTCCGGTTTCAGACCGGGCACTCCGCACTCATGTGGGCAGAACCATGACTCGTGAGGGCATGGTATGAATACCAAAACCGGATGGGGCAGGAACCGGATGAGGCAGGAAAAAGGGTTTTCCATGGCGAACTTAGGGGAGCAGGGGCGAAAAAGGAAAGAACAGTCCGAAGGAGAAAGGATCGCGGAAAATATGCCAGACAGCTTCAGCTTGCGGGAGCATGCAAAGCGGCTTCTTACCGATACATTTGGTTATACCGATTTTCGGAAAGGGCAATGGGAGGTCATTGAAAGTATTTTACAAGGAAGGAACACCGTTGCCATTTTTCCCACAGGAGGTGGCAAGTCCCTGTGCTTTCAGATTCCTGCTATGATGATGTCCGGCACGACGGTTGTGATTTCTCCGTTGATTTCCCTGATGAAGGATCAGGTGGACAGCCTGGTGAAGAAAGGGATCGCCGCTTCCTTTCTCAGCAGTTCCCTGTTGGAGCATGAGGTGACCCGCCGGATCCATGAAATGGAAAATGGCCGCTACAAGATTGTCTATATTGCGCCGGAACGGTTTCAATCCGATACCTTTTTCTCTGCACTGAAAAAGATCCATATTCCCTTCATTGCCATTGATGAAGCACATTGTGTCTCTCAGTGGGGGCACAATTTCCGGCCGTCCTACCTGAAGATCAAGAATTTCATTCAGGCTGCCGGAAATCCCGTCATCGGGGCATTTACCGCCACGGCCAACCGGAAAGTTCAGCAGGATATTGTGAACTTGCTGGGGCTGTCCCAATGCCGGTTGTTTTTAAGCAGCTTTGACCGCGCCAATCTGGAGTTCCGCGTGGAGGATCCTGCGAACCCCAGCCTGTATGTTCTGGATTATGTCAAAACTCATCCCGGAAAGTCCGGGATTGTCTATGCGGCGACCCGGAGAAATGTGGAGAATCTGTTTTTTTACCTGAAAAAGTTTGGTGTACAAGCCGGGATGTATCATGCCGGGCTTGCCGGGGAACAGCGCAGCCGATATCAGGATGGGTTCCTGAACGGGGAAATATCCGTCATGGTGGCTACCAATGCCTTTGGCATGGGGATTGATAAAAGTGATGTCCGCTATATTATTCATTACAATATGCCGATTTCCGTGGAAAGCTATTATCAGGAGGCCGGGCGGGCGGGAAGGGACGGGGAAAAAGCGGTTTGTATCCTGCTGAAGAACCCCGATGATTACAAGCTGAACCAATATCTGATCAATGCAAATTATCCGCCGGTGAAGGTAGTAGAGGCATTGTTTCGCCGGGTCCGGAAGAGGCAGACAAAAGGGATTCCTGCGGAAATGCTGATCAGCAGGAGAATGGGCGGCGCCTCCATGAGGGAAAGTGCACTGAGAAAAATTGTGGAGTACGGTTATGCGGAGATCCGCAGCGGCATCGTCTATTCGATGGGAAAGAAGCATTTCACGCTGACCCAGAAGGAGATTGACCTTCATAAAGAAGTGGAGATGGAAAAGCTGGATGCCATGCAGCGGTATCTGGCAGAAAAAGTATGTCTTCGTGCCTATATCCTGCGCTATTTCAATGAAAAGCCCGCCAGGGAGCGCTGCGGCAACTGCAGTGTATGCCTGCGCAACAAGGAGCAGGATGAAGGAAAACTTATGAACCATGTGCTGGCGCATATTTTTGGAAAGTAGTGGAGTGGCAGTGCTGCATCGGCTCAGAACGCCGAGCCATGTTGCGAATCAGCATCGACTCATCTCGCTTTTTTTCGGCCGCATCCAATGCAAGCATTCTGCCTGGGATGCTGAAAATGGCTGTGCCATTTTCACCTCAAAAGAGCTCGATGTCGTCGGCTGATTCTGCAACTAAGGCTAAGGCGTTCTTCGCTCTCTGCAGCACATGGGGATAGAAGGCGTACAGATACCAGACAGCTTTTGCTGTCCGCCTATCGGATAAAAGAAATGGGAACGGTACAGATACCAGACAGCTCCTGTATTAAATTTAAAGATTGAAAAAGGAGATAGGCAGCGGATGCCGAATTCATATAGGTCGACAAATGGCTTCAATTGTCATTGTCAGACAGATAAAAGTCAGACAGAACAAAACAGGGAGGATGAAAAATGTCAGAAAGAGAGATCAAAGTTGCAATCATCGGATGCGGCGGTATCGCAAACGGAAAGCATATGCCCAGCCTGCATAAGCTGAGTCATGTCAAGCTGGTGGCTTTCTGCGACCTCATCGAGGAGCGGGCTGTCAAGGCCGCCAAACAATATGGTGTTCCGGACGCCAAAGTCTATACGGATTACAGGGAGCTTTTGAAAGACAGGGACATCGAGGTCGTTCATGTCTGCACCCCCAACCGTTCCCACGCGGAGATTTCCATTGCAGCTCTGGAAGCCGGCAAGCACGTTATGTGTGAAAAGCCCATGGCCAAAACTGCAGCAGATGCCAGAAGAATGCTGGATGCCTGCAGGAGGACCGGGAAGAAGCTTACCATCGGATATCAGGGCAGACAGCGTCCCGATTCCCAATATCTGAAAAAGGTCTGTGAAGAAGGCACTCTCGGTGAGATTTATTTCGCAAAGGCGCATGCCATCCGCCGGCGCGCCGTTCCCACATGGGGCGTATTCCTGAATGAATTTGAACAGGGCGGCGGACCGCTGATCGATATTGGCACCCATGCCCTGGATCTGACACTTTGGATGATGGACAACTACAAGCCCAAATATGCCGTAGGGTCCACCTATCATAAACTTGCAGACCATAAGAATGCAGCCAACGCATGGGGCCCGTGGGATCCGGAGAAGTTCACAGTGGAAGATTCTGCCTTTGGATTTGTTGTCATGGAAAATGGGGCGACCGTCATTCTGGAGTCCAGCTGGGCCCTGAATACCCTGCAGGTCGGCGAATCCCGAACGACTCTCTGTGGAACGGAAGGCGGGGCGGATATGCAGGATGGCCTGCGGATCAACGGGGAGAAGTTTGGCAAGCTGTATACCACCAGGCCGGATCTGCAAACAGGCGGTGCGGATTTCTATGAGGGTCACAGCGAAAGCGAGGCTGACCGGGAGGCAAGGCTCTGGATTGAAAGTGTCATTCATGACAGGGAACCTGTGGTAAAACCGGAGCAGGCACTGGTGGTCACCGAGATCCTTGAGGCGATTTATAAATCTGCCAAATCCGGTGAGCCGTACTATTTCAATAAATAAGCAGGACGGGAAAGACAGGTCACTGCAAGGATATACGGAAAATTGATATCCGGGGAAGCATTGTGCATGAGGGAGGATACACAGGGAACGGGACTGTGTATCTTCCTTTTCTGTATCGTTTTGTATCGTGAAAAAATGTCCGCACGGTTTGACTGAAATGTGGCAGAATGATAATATGAAGAGAAGAAAAAACCGGAACGATAGAAATGCATGCACGTGACAAGAGAGGAAAATGAATATGAATTACAGGGAGAAGTATCAAATGTGGCTCAAAAGCCCGTTGATAGATGAAGAGACCAAAGAGGAGCTCTCCTCGCTGAAAGGGAAAGACCAGGAGATCGAGGACCGGTTCTATAAGGATCTGGAATTCGGCACGGGAGGCCTGAGAGGCGTCATCGGAGCAGGTTCCAATCGGATGAACCGTTACACTGTGGCCAAGGCAACCCAGGGGCTGGCGAACTATATCAAAAAAGCCGGTGACAAAGCGATGGCAGGCGGCGTCGTCATTGCCTATGATTCCCGAAGGAAGTCCCCGGATTTTGCGCTGGATGCCGCCCAGGTTCTGTGCGCCAATGGGATCAGGACCTATTTGTATACGGAACTGCAGCCGACACCCGTGCTGTCCTTCAGTGTCCGGGAGTTGGGCGCGACGGCGGGTATTGTCATTACAGCAAGCCACAATGCTCCGGAATACAACGGCTATAAGGTCTATTGGAGCGACGGCGGCCAGATCCCGCCTCATCTGGATCATGAGATCATCCGGGAAGTGAATGCTGTGGAAAATTTCGCGGACATCCGCAGCATGCCGGTGCAGTGGGCAAAGGACAAGGGCTATCTGTGCTTCATCGGGGAAGAGGTCCTGTCAAAATACATCCGGAAGGTAAAGGATCTGTGCATTGACAGGAAGCTGGTGGAAAAGGAAGGCAAAAACCTGAAGGTGATTTATACGCCGATTCACGGTACGGGCAACAAACCGGTCCGCCGTGTGCTCAGGGAACTTGGCTTTGCGAACGTTACCGTCGTTCCGGAGCAGGAGAAGCCGGATCCCGACTTTTCCACTGTGGAGTATCCGAATCCGGAGAACAAGGAAGTGTTCACCCTGGCCATTGCCATGGCAGAGAAGCAGGGAGCGGATCTGATCATTGGAACGGATCCGGATTGTGATCGGGTTGGCGTTGTGGTGAAAAACAGGCAGGGGGAATATGTGACCCTGACCGGAAATCAGACCGGAGCCCTTCTGGTGCATTATTATCTGAGCGCGCGGAAGGCGATGGGGTCGCTGCCGGAGAACGGCTGCATCATCAAGACCATTGTAACCGGCGAGATGGGCAGAAAAATTGCAGAATCCTTCGGTGTGAAGACCCTGAACACCCTGACTGGTTTCAAGTTTATCGGTGAAAAAATCAAGGAATTTGAAAAAACCGGATCCCATACGTTCCTCTTTGGATATGAGGAAAGCTATGGCTATCTGACCGGGGATTTTGTCCGCGACAAGGATGCGGTCATTGCGTCCATGCTGATCTGTGAAATGGCTGCCTGGTACCGTTCCAGGGGGATGAATCTGTATGACGGTTTGGTTTCTCTCTGGGAGAGATACGGATATTTCAGGGAAACACTGAAATCCATTCAGATGACCGGCAAGGAAGGTATGGAAAAGATTACGGCCCTGATGGACCATCTTCGGGAAAACAAGCCGGATACCGTTGCCGGTGTGCCGGTTGTCCGGGTTGAGGATTATCTGACAGGTAAGGCCGTGGATGGGAAGACAGGCCAGGAGTCGAAGCTGACCCTGCCGGTGTCCAATGTCCTGAAGTTCTGGCTGAAGGATGGATCATGGTTCTGTGCCAGGCCGTCCGGTACGGAGCCCAAGGTAAAGCTGTATTTTTCCGTGACAGGAAACAGCCTGGAGGATGCCAAAGCAAAGGACAAGGCTCTGATTGATGCAGTGTATCGTCTGGTACAGCCGGAAGCGGGCCATATTTAACATGAGATAAGAGGGTGGAGGAGATATTGGGCAAGAAGAAAATGTTCCGTACATTTCTTTCCTATTACAAACCGCACTTGATGCTGTTTGTGCTGGATATGATCTGTGCACTTGCCATTTCGTTGATTGATCTTTATTTTCCCATGGTGACCAGGGAAGTGGTGGGGAAGGTTCTGCCTGCCGGGAAAGTGGACTTGTTCTGGAGGTTTATCGGTATTCTGATCTCCATGTATATGGTTCGTACCGGATTTCAATATATTGTAAGTTACTGGGGGCATATTCTGGGGGTCCGGATGGAGTATGATATGCGCAGGGATCTGTTTTCCCATCTGCAGACCCTGCCTTTCCGGTTCTATGACAAAAACCGGACAGGTCATCTCATGTCCAGAATGGTGAATGATCTGAATGAGATTTCAGAGCTGTCGCATCATGGACCGGAGGATTTGTTCCTGTCCCTGGTTATGCTGATCGGATCGTTCTTTATGCTGATCACCGTGGAATGGCGGCTGGCGCTCATTGTATACCTGATCATTCCGGTAATGATCTGGTTTGCCATGAAGTACCGGAAACGGATGAACCGGGCTTTCAAGACCATGAGAGTAAAGCTGGCAGATGTGAATGCGCAGCTGGAAAGCAGCATCTCCGGTATCCGGGTTTCCAAGTCCTTTACCAATGAGGAATACGAGAAGGATAAGTTTGGAGAAGGAAATCAGCAGTTCCGTGATTCAAAATATGTGTCCTATAAAAATATGGCGGTTTTTGAAACCGGAATAGAATACTTTTCCAGTATGCTGAATGTGGTTGTCGTTGCAGTCGGTGGGTATTTTATTTATAGGGGACAGATGGAGACGGCGGACCTTTTGGCGTTTATCATGTATGTGGGGGTATTCTTGCAGCCCATCCGCCGGCTGGCAAACTTCATGCAGCAGTTTGAGTCGGGAATGACCGGCGTGGAGCGGTTCTGCGAGATTATGGAGATCCAGTCCGATATCGTCGATGCGCCGGATGCAAAAGAACTGAAAAATGTTCATGGGGATATCGAGTTTGATCATGTCAGCTTTTCCTATGACGGCAATGAAAAGATTCTGAAGAATATCAACATCGCCATCCCGTCCGGCAAGACCATTGCCCTGGTCGGGCCTTCCGGCGGCGGAAAAACCACCCTGTGCCACCTGATACCCCGTTTTTATGAGGTGAAGGACGGTGTGATCCGGATCGATGGCAGCGACATCAGGAGTTATACCCTGAAATCCCTGCGTCAGAACATCGGGCTGGTTCAGCAGGATGTGTTCCTGTTTGCCGGAACCATAAAGGAGAATATCCTGTACGGCAAGGTGGATGCGACGGAGAAAGATCTGATTCAGGCTTCAAAAAATGCCAATATCCATGATTTTATCATGAGTCTGCCCGATGGGTACGATACCCAGGTGGGAGAACGGGGGGCGCGTCTTTCCGGCGGACAGAAGCAGCGGATTTCCATTGCACGGGTTTTTCTGAAAAATCCTCCGATCCTGCTGCTGGATGAAGCGACCTCCGCACTGGACAATGAGACGGAAATCCGGATTCAACAGGCGCTGGATCACCTGTCCAAAGGACGAACCACACTGGTGATCGCCCACAGGCTGTCCACCATCAAGAATGCGGACCGTATCCTGGTCCTGACGGAGGATGGAATCGCCGAGCAGGGGACCCATGAAGAGCTAATGGAGTTGGGAGGGCTCTATTCCGAGCTTTACCAGGCTCAGTTCCGGGAGTATACTCCGGAAGAATCCGATATCCATCCGGATCCGGTCAGTTAGGGTCTCCAGTAAGCAATAACAGACGACGGGGAGGGGATTGCCTTTGAAGGATTATATGTCGGCAGGGAAATCCGCTGAGCAGGAACGAGTGATCAAACGATCCCGGTTCATCGGCAGAACCTATCTCATTTCGTCCGAAGAGGAAATCCCTCTGTCCCTGGAAGACAGCAGAAAGCGTTATCCGGGAGCCACACATTACTGTTATGGAGCAGTTGTGGGAGCGGACGGACTGATCCGCCGTTTTTCCGACGACGGGGAACCGGGCGGCACTGCCGGCATGCCGATCCTGCAGGTTCTGATGCGGAAAGAGCTGAGAAATACACTGGTTGTTGTGGTACGCTATTTCGGCGGAATCAAACTGGGAGCAGGAGGCCTGATCCGGGCATACAGCGGCACGGCTTCCGATGCGATCCGAAAAGCCGGTACGGTAAAGGTGGCATACAGCAGCCGGGGCGTTCTGACCATCGACTACCGTTTGCTTGGAAGTGTGGAAAATTTTCTCCGCCGTGAAGGGATCTCCATACAGGAAGTTCAATATGGGAAAGAGGTTCAGATGCAGATCCTTACCCGCCAGGATTGGGACAGTGTGGCGAGCCGGCTGACGGATCTCTGCAGAGGAAACGTGCGGATCCGGCGGGCAGAGGGAACATGAGGAGACGGCTGACGGATCTTTGCAGAGGAAACGTGCGGATCCGGCGGGCTCCGGAAAAAGAAAATCAAAAATATATGGGAAGAGAGGGCGATTGGATCATGTTGGAAGAACTGAAAAAGCAGGTTTGGGAGGCAAATCAGGAGCTTCCTGAAAGAGGCCTGGTTTTGTATACCTGGGGAAATGTCAGCGCTTTGGACCGGGGGAAAGGTTTGGTTGTCATAAAGCCCAGTGGTGTTTCCTATCGGGACATGAAGCCGGAGGATATGGTTGTGGTGGACCTGGACGGCAGGGCAGTGGAAGGGGAACTCCGGCCTTCCTCTGACCTGGATACCCATCTGGCCTTATATCGGAATTTCTCCGGTATCAACGGGATTGTCCACACCCACTCCACCTGGGCAACCATATGGGCGCAGGCCGGTATGGCGGTTCCCCCACTGGGAACCACGCATGCCGACTATTTTTATGGAGAGATCCCCTGCACCCGCAGGATGACACGGGATGAGACCGGGGAAGGTTATGAGGAGAAGACCGGGCAGGTCATCCTGGAAGCGTTCCGTACAGTGGATCCCCTTGCTGTCCCGGGAGTATTGGTTCACAGTCATGGGCCATTCTGCTGGGGGAAGGATGCCGGGGACGCCGTTTATCATGCCGTGGTGCTGGAGCAGCTGGCAAAAATGGCATATCACACGGTTTTGCTCAATCCGGATGTAACACCCATTGGCAGGGACCTTTTGGATCGGCACTTTCTCCGGAAGCATGGTGCCAATGCCTATTATGGACAGGAGAAGTAGGAGAAGCCGGTTCGACGAGTAGATTTTATCATCGAAACGATGTCTGATACAAAAAAGCCGGAAAAAGCCGGAACCCAAAAAAACAGAGTGGAAAGAACAGAACGGATCAGTTCTTTTCAAATGTGCGGATGGCATCCCGGATTGTCTTTTCCATGGCTTCCCTGCCGTACTGATCCACCTCGGAGCTGTCCTTTGTCCCATGGGTCAGACAGGCAGGGCCGCCGATACATCCGCCTTCGCAGGCCATGCCTTCTATGAAGTTCTCCGGCAGGGCGTTTCGCGATGCCCTCAGCAATGCCTTTTTACAGGCATCAATCCCATCACAGGAAATAGGACGGTAGTCAAAACTTTCAAGGCCCTGTTCCTTCAGCGCCTGGCGGATGGCATCGGCGACCCCGCCGCTGCGTGCAAAAATTCTGCCGTAATAAGAGGCATTGTCCAGATCAATTTCCGGCAGGGAGGCCAGATCAATATCCCTGCTGTCGATGAGTGCCTGCAGTTCTTCAAACGTCAGGACACAATCCACATAAGGGCGGACCGCTTCTTTCCGGGCCTCCATTTTTTTGGCGATGCAGGGACCGACAAAAATCACCTTTGCCGAAGGATCTGATTTTTTGATATATTTTGAAATCTCTGCCATGGGGGACAGATTACCGGAGATATCCTTCGTAAGCCCGGGAAATGCCTTCTCCATCAGCTTTACAAAGGCAGGGCAGCAGGAGCTGGTCAGAAATCCCTTTTCCGCCAGTTCCCTTGCTTCGGAACAGGCTACCAGATCGGCGCCCAGTGCTGCTTCCACCACCGTGTGGAAGCCCAGGGCCTTCATCCCGCTGATCACCTGACCAAGCCTGACATAACTGAATTGACTGGAGATGGAGGGAGCCACCACGGCATATACCCTGTAAGCTTCGTTGTTCCGGCTCTTTTTCAGGATGTCGATGGCGTCAAGAATCAGGGACTTATCCATAATGGCGCCAAACGGGCATCGGTTCACGCAGGCTCCGCAGGAAATGCATTTATCGTTGTCGATGGAAGCAGTCTTGTTTTCGCTCATATGGATTGCCTTTACCTTGCATGCCTTTTCGCAGGGACGCTTGTTGTCGGAAATGGCGTTGTAAGGGCAGACGCCGGCACATCTTCCACACTCCACACATTTGTCCTTGTTGATATGTGCTTTTTGGTTTTCCCCAAAGGTGATGGCATCCCGCCTGCATGCACCCATGCAGTAGTGGGCGATACATCCGCGGCAGGCGTCCGTTACTTCAAATCCCCCCACCGGGCATTCGTCGCAGGCAATGTCAATGACTTCAACGATATTCGGGTTTTCCCGGCTGCCGCCGGTCGCCAGTTTGATGCGCTCCGCCACGATGGCCCGTTCCTTGTAGATGCAGCAGCGCATCGTCGGCCTGGGACCTGGAACGATGATATTGGGAATGTCGCTGTAACATTCCAGCAGCCGGTCCTCAAACGCGTGCCTGGCAACCTCCCGCAATACCTGGTATTTTAAATATTGAACACTTGTATCGAATTTTCTCTTTATCAACGGGACCCCACTTTCCATGATTTATCGCTATCCATTGATTGCACTTTCCCCGCGAAAAAGCCACAATACCGTAAAAGAACAAAGGACTTCCTGGTTCGGAACGCCGCTGATTGCAACACGGCTCCGGCGGAATGCGTATTTGCATCATCAATAATAGCGGACCTCTATTTTTTTCCCCATATGCTTCAGGCACTCCGCCAGCTCGTCGATCAGCCGCATCTTCAGGTTGAAATGGATGGGCAGATCGGGATTTTGATGAGCCGGGTTCACGGCCTTGCCTACGAAAAAGTGAATATCCGTGGCTTCTTCAAATAACATCCCGGCGATCCGGGAAGCGCCGTCCTTTTTCACACACCACTCGGTATAGCATCGGTTGTCCGCCAGACAGCTCTGCGCATAATGCAGCACCCGGTTGATGGTGATGATTCCCTCCGTTACCAGATCGACGCCGTCTATTTTTGCAATAGGCGGAATATCCGAATCCACATAGTCGAACCCGATTCGGACATCCTTTCCCAGAAATTTGGCCGCCAGGGAAGAGGTTGTTCCGCCGCAGACAATATGTTTCCCTTCTTCGGAGAAGAAGCGGGACAACATCCTTTCATCGTCCCCGGGGTCCCGCGGAGGGCCGATCAGCAGACTCACTGTTTTCCGATTCCGGACCTTCAGGACGCCGATGGTCGTATCGTCTCCCGGCATACCTTCGTACAGGCGGTTGCAGACATCCAGCAACAGGGTGGAGATGCTCCTGGCGCTGCGGCTCGCCTGATAGTGTTCCTCGATATATCGGATGATGTTTTCCCTCTGCCAGCCGAAATTCAGGGCATGGCCAACTCCCGCGTAAACGGCGCCGTCACTCATTATAACAAAAATATCGTCCTTTGTCAGGTCGATTTTGGACTGATAGATGATCTTCCCATCAATCTCCACCCTGTCTCTCCGATATTCGTAATTTTCGCCGTTTCGCAGCATGATGACAGGGGGATTGTCGTATTGGATGATCTCCGCTTCCCGGTCGCCGGCGATCCGGAGGATGGTGAAAGTGGAATAGGCAATCCCCCGTTTTTGACAAACCGGCAAAGTGGAGGCAATGGTGGAGACGCATTCCTCCAGACTCATGGAATGGGCGATCATGGTAGAGATGATTTTAGCAGTCAGAGTGGAAAGAATACTGGCCTTGACGCCGGAACCCAGTCCGTCCGCCAGGACAAAGACCAGGGAGGGATCCTCCTGTTCAATGGTTTCCACATGATCGCCGCAAAGCTGTTCTCCGTATTTGTTCAGACTGTTCCAGCCCATATCGATGCACAGATCATTCATTTTCCAGGGACTCCTTCAGCTTGGTCAGTGCGATTTTTGTTTCCGCCGTGGTTTCGCCCAAAAGGGAAGCGATTTCCTGAACAACCCGCATTTGCTTCCCGATGACCTTGTCGGTGATTTCTATGGTGTTCCGGTTATTCTGTTCCTTTTGGATGCGCTCCGTTTCTTCTTCGGTGATATCCCGCATGATGCTGATCAGGATATGGAAATTCTTATCATGGATAATGGTTTCCCGGATATATTTTTTGTACTGACGGAGGTAATTCTGCTTGTCACGGGTTCCTCTGCCGCTTGCCAATACGGTAATGTATTCGATGGGGTCCAGGAAATCCACCACCGGCCTGCCCAGGGCATCCCCTTTGCTCTTGATATTCATAATCCGGCAGGCCGCTCCGTTGATCTGCTGGATGTTCAGGTCCTCATCCAGTACCATGATCCCGTTGGGGGTATTGTTGATGATATTGTCGGAAAAGGACTCTGCCTTTTCTTTCAAAAAGGGCAGGCACATGGTCAGGTCGGCCTTGCCCATGCAGACGGCCGCCGCTTTTTCCCTGCAGGTATTATAGCCGCAGCTGCCGCAATTCAGTTCCTGCTCCGGTGTTGGCTTTCCCATCAGCAGCAGGACTTCCCGGATGGCGTCATTCCCGGGCATTTTTATTTCCCGGGCCTTAAAAGGCATGTCTTTTCGCAATTCTTCCCTGCCGGGCTGGGAAACCGGAAAATCCGCATCACCGGCATAACCATCCACGGCAAGATAGTCCCGGATGGTGACCCTGTGGTCCTTGTCCATGGCCGGGCCGCCGATACAGCTGCCCGAACAGGCGGACATCTCAATGAAGCATTTGGAGATCCTGCCGCAAACAATATCCTCCAGGGCGTGGATGCAGTTTTCTGTACCGTCGATGGTGATATAGCTGTAATCCTTCCGCGGGCGGTCCATGGACCGGATGATTCCTCCGGCGGTGGGGAAAAGCCTGGCGCGGCCGGCATGGTGCTCTTCCGGTACCGGCTCAAAGGAAATATTTTCTTCCTCCAGCCATTCCGTCAGTTCTTCAAAGGTCAGCACACAGTCCACAATGCCTTCATACCCGTCCGCCTCCGCCTTTTTGGAGATGCACGGACCAATAAACACGGTATAGGCTTCCGGATGTTCCTTTTTTATTTTCCTGCAGTGGGCCTGCATGGGGGATATCACAGGGGCCAGATATTTCAGCGCTTCCGGATAATACTTCTGAATCAGCGTATTCACGGAATGGCAGCAGGAAGAGATAATGACGTCATGGGTGCCATCCCGGATCATTTCATCGTATTGCCTTTTGACAATGGTCGCCCCCACGGCGGTTTCTTCCGCGGCGGTAAACCCAAGACGGGTCAGCGCCTTTTCCATGGACCGGATGCTGACGCCTTCGTAGTTGGCCACAAAGGACGGGGCAATGCTGGCAAAAACCGGTCGGGAAGAGCGAATCATTTCCCTGACCCGGTCCGTATCATTGCGTATGATCTTGGCATTCTGCGGGCAGTTGACAAAGCACTGCCCGCAGAGGATGCAGTCCTCCTCCAGAATATGGGCCTGGTTATCGGAGAATTGAATGGATTTTACCGGACAATGCCGGATACACTTATAGCAGTTCCTGCAGTTTGATTTTTTCAGTCGCAGATAGTTTCCCTTCATGCCTGCACGCTTCCCGCCTTTTTCAGTATATGCCGGTCGAAGATCTCTGAAAAGTTCTCCGGGGATACGCCGCATACGATCCGGTCGTCCACCTTTATGGTGACGCCGTCGGTGCATTTGCCCAGACAAAAGGCGGCGGACAGATTCACTTTATCTTCCAGCCCGTTTTTTTTCAGATATTCCTTCATCAGGCGGACAATGTGGTAAGATCCCTTCAAATGGCAGGAACTGCCGACACAAACACAGATGTTCATAATTCCTCCTCCTGTCCCATGTACCTGGAACGGATATGCTTCTTCGTTCTTATCATTTTTCTGATCCGGCTCAGGCATTTTAACCCGCTGATTTCATCGGATCGGTTCCCCGTAATAGGCTTTGCGGTACAGTTCCTTCAGATCGCTTACCAGGGGATAGCGGGGGTTGGCCGTGGTGCATTGGTCTTCAAAGGCCCTTTCCGAAAGTTCCGGCAGAGCCGCCAGGAAATCTTTTTCGTCCACACCGCATTCCTGAATGGATGCAGGCTCGTTCAGGCGTTTCATCAGGTCCTGTATGGCCCGGATCAGGCTTGTGATCTGTTCTTCCCGGGTACTGCCGCCAAAATCCATATGGCGGGATATCTGCGCATAACGGGCGTCTGCCACGAATTCGCTGTATTTCGGAAAGATGGCAAATTTAAAGGGTTTCTGCGCATTGTAGTCGATGGTGTAGGGAAGCAGAATGGCATTGGCGCGGCCATGCGGAATATGGAATTCCCCTCCCAGTTTATGGGCCAGGGAATGATTGACTCCCAGGAACGCATTGGAGAAGGCCATGCCGGCAATGCAGGACGCATTATGGATTTTTTCCCGGGCTACTTCATCATTGGGGTTTTCGTAGCTTCGGGGCAGATATTGGAACACCATCTCGATGGCTTTCATGGCCAGCCCATCGGTATAATCCGAAGCAATCACGGACACATAAGCTTCAATGGCATGTGTCAGGACATCCATGCCGGTGTCTGCGGTAATGGACTTCGGCATGGTGGCGACAAACTGGGGATCGATGATCGCCACATCCGGGGTCAGTTCGTAGTCGGTGAGGGGATACTTGATATTTCCGTTCTTTTTGTCGGTTATGACAGAAAAGGAAGTTACTTCCGAGCCGGTTCCTGACGTAGTGGGAATGGCGACCATCTTTGCCTTTGTCCCCAGGTTCGGAAAATGGAAGGCGCGTTTGCGGATATCCATGAACTTCAGCTTCAGCCCGTCAAAGCTGGTATCCGGATGTTCATAAAACAGCCACATTCCCTTTGCCGCATCAATGGCAGAGCCGCCGCCCAGCGCGATAATCACATCCGGCTGGAAGGCATTCATGGCCGTGACGCCTTTTTGAATGGTTTCCACCGACGGATCCGGTTCCACTTCAGAGAAGATCTCACTGTGGCAGTACTGTTGCCTTTTTCTCAGGTAGTAGAGAACCTTATCCACATATCCCAGCTTCACCATCATGGGGTCTGCGACGATAAAGGCCCGGTGGATATCAGGCATATCCCTCAGATACTGAACCGAATCTTTTTCAAAATAGATCTTGGGTGGAATTTTGAACCACTGCATTCGGGCCCGCCTCCTTGCGATGCGCTTCTTGTTGATCAGATTCACGGTGGAAACATTGGC
>ENA-UOOI01000865-UOOI01000865.1-fermentation-metagenome-genome-assembly--contig:-NODE-865-length-36101-cov-26.538895_pt1 | contig 36101 bp, 41 predicted proteins | sample MGYA00245779_ERZ724027 | MGnify/ENA primary metagenome ERZ724027 (study PRJEB28704, sample SAMN03018318) | fermentation metagenome | biome: anthropogenic terrestrial biome; feature: soil; material...
TAGATATTGTAATCCATTAGGCAGGAGTGTTACAAGTTCACTATACCACTACAATGTTTCTGAAGTGCTTTTATTCACTTGGCTTCTGTCGAGTTGGGTGTCTACCATCCAATCCACATACGCACTATAGCCGGATTTATTAAGCAAATTAACTAAAGTGTAGACTAAGGTCTTATCAAGATAACTGTGTGAAAGAAAAAGATCATATGTGCTTTTTGACTTAAAAATCTGCCTGTTTTCATTTAAAACTTCTTGCTGCGAATAAGTACTGAAACTAAAATTTCTGTGCTCTGATATTCCACCAAGATAGCTTTTAGTTAAAATCATATTTACACTCTCCTATCTTGCTAGACATTATTGTCTTTTAAGTACAATCGTTTGGGTTTCGCTACATACTTTTTCAATATCAAATCCAGCATTGTAAATCACATTTGACATCGGTCGATTAAATGCCGGATACCAATACGCCGCATACTTGTAGGCCGATTTACAGAGTTTTTTCCCGATGATTTTTTCAATCTCTGCGAATGTAAGTGAGATGGATGGCCCCGGTTGCTTCTGCAAATATTGACCAAGTGCTGCAAACGATGTGTTTTTTGCAACATAGCGTTCTGCCTGAACCATTTCTTTGGTGCATTCACTTTTTGTTTCAGATGGTTCTACCATGCCGATGAAGTTAAAATAAATATCTACCTGTTGCGAATATGTATATCGCGGGCATTTTGCCCGTTGATGAAAGACAACCTTTTTCACAAACTCATTGAGCATGGGTGTTGTCAGTTCGGTAAAATCGGTATATTTATCAATCAGTGCAAGGAACTTGTCTGCTTTCACGCTCTGTTTATCAAAGCAATCCAGTTTCGCCTGAATTTCAGCAATGGATTTCTCTAAATCAGATTGCTCCTGTTCATATTCGCCGGAGAGTTTTTCAAAGCGCTTGTCGGTGATTTTGCCGCCAACATTATCTTCATAGATACGGCGGATCAGGGTGTCCAACTCGGCAGCCCGCTTTTTGCTTTTCTCCAACTGCTTCCGGCAAACCTTCGCTTCTTTGTCCTGTTGAATCGAGGAAGATTCCATCAAACGGCAGACAAATTCATCCCTGTTTTCCTTGGCGAAGCGGCTGATTTTTTTCAGCGCGTCGAGAATCAGCTTTTCCACCACATCGGCACGGATATAGTGCATCGTGCAATCTGCCGTGTGTTTACGATAATTGGAGCAGATGTAATTGTTCCGAGGAAGACCGTGAGCGCCTTTGCCGCGCTCGTTATACATCTTTGCGCCGCAGTCCGCACAGAACAGGAGACCGGTCAACGGATTGGGAGTTCCCAGACTGTCCGGGCGGCGCACTGTTTTGCGAAGACGCTGGGCGGTGTGCCACGTTTCCTCATCAATAATCGGTTCGTGCGTATGCTCAAAGACGGACCATTTATCTTTCGGCGCGGGCCTTCGGTTTTTATCCTTATACGACTTTTTGTAAGTCTTGAAATTGACGGTGCAGCCCATGTATTCCATCCGGCTGAGAATGTATTCAACCGTGTTTCCCCACCAGCGGTACGGGTCGGCAAACACCTTGTTTTTGTTGTTCCCGACGCCTTTCTGCGCCAGATAATAGGAAGGGCAGAGCACTTTTTCCGATTGCAGGATTCCGGCAATCTGGTACGGGCCTTTGCCGTCGATTGTCATTTGAAAGATTCGCCGGACAACGTTGGCGGCTTCCTCGTCAACAATCCACTGATATTTATTATCCGGGTCTTTGAGGTACCCGTAAACGGGATGGCTGGAAGTGTGTTTCCCTTCCAGCCCTTTGGCCCGGTAGACAGCCGCGACTTTTCGGCTGGTATCGCGGGCATACCACTCGTTGAACATGCGTTATTGGGGAAAGTAAAAACAGCAAAGCAAAAACTCAGTATTCATGCGGGTTTGCGGCGAAGTGGCTCTCGGCCAAACCCTCTCTCAAACCTGAAAAAACCGGCTGAATGACGAATTGCATATCATTTTAGGACGTTCCTGCTTATGGAACGTCCTTTTTTTATTTCAGCGGGAGGTGAAAAATCACATGACCAATGTAATTGCCGTTGCCAACCAAAAGGGCGGCGTCGGCAAGACCACAACTTGTGCCAATCTCGGCATCGGGCTGGCGCAGGAAGGAAAAAAGGTGCTTTTGGTGGACAGCGACCCGCAGGGTTCCCTGACCATAAGTTTGGGTAATCCCCAACCCGACCAACTGTCCGTGACACTGGCGACGATCATGGGCAAAGTGCTGAACGAGGAACCCATCGACCCCGGCGAGGGCCTTTTGCATCATGACGAGGGCGTCGATCTCATGCCCGCCAACATCGAGTTGTCCGGTATGGAGGTTTCGCTCGTCAACGCCATGAGCCGCGAAAAAATCCTGAAGCAGTATCTGGACGGCGTGAAGCGCCAATACGACTATGTGCTTCTGGACTGTATGCCCTCGCTGGGGATGCTGACCGTCAACGCGCTGGCCGCAGCCGACAGCGTACTCATTCCCGTTCAGGCGCAGTATCTTCCGGCCAAGGGCCTCGAACAGCTTTTGCAGACGATCAACAAGGTTCGGCGGCAAATCAACCCGAAGCTCAAAATCGACGGAATTCTGCTAACAATGGTGGACAGCCGCACCAACTACGCCAAAGAAATCAGCGCCCTGCTGCGGGACACCTACGGCTCCAAGCTGAAAGTATTTGACGTGGAAATTCCCCATTCCGTCCGTGCCGCCGAAATCAGCGCGGAGGGTAAGAGTATTTACGCGCATGACCCGAAGGGCAAGGTTGCCGAGGCGTACCGTGAGCTGACGAAGGAGGTGTTGAAGATTGAAAAGCAGCGCCAAAAACATAAGTCTGAACAGCTACGATGATATTTTCTCCACGGAGGAAACCCGCGAGGACGCCAAGCGGGAAAAGGTCACGGATATGCCGCTTTCGGAGCTGCACCCGTTCCCTGACCATCCGTTTCAGGTGCGGGACGATGATGCCATGAAGGAAACCGTGGAGAGTATCAAGGAGTACGGCGTGTTGGTTCCCGCTATTGTCCGTCCCCGCGCTGACGGCGGCTATGAGCTTATTTCCGGCCACCGGCGCAAACACGCCTGCGAGCTGGCGGGGCTTCCCACCATGCCAGTGATCGTCCGCAATCTGGACGATGATGCAGCGACTATTATCATGGTTGACAGCAACATTCAACGTGAAAACATTCTGCCAAGTGAACGGGCCAAGGCTTACAAAATGAAGCTGGACGCCATACGACGGCAAGCTGGTAGACCATCAAAAGAAAATTCCCGACAAGTTGTCGGGAATTTAGAAAGTGCTGCAATTGTAGGAAAAGAATCCGGTGAAAGCGGCAGACAAGTGCAGCGGTTTATCCGGCTCAACGAGCTGACGCCGGAGCTTCAGCAGATGGTGGACGATAAAAAAATCGCCATGACCCCCGCTGTGGAGCTATCGTACCTCAAACCGGAGGAACAGACACTCTTGCTGGACACCATCGAGAGCGAACAGGCCACCCCCTCGCTCTCCCAGGCCCAGCGGCTGAAAAAGTTCAGCGCGGAGGGGCATCTGAACGAGGACAGTATGCTGGCGATCATGTCGGAGGAAAAGAAACCGGAGAAAAACGATCTCACCATCGCGGGAGATAAGGTCCGAAAATACTTCCCGAAATCCTATACGCCCCAGCAAATGGAACAGGTCATTCTCCGGCTTCTGGAGGGCTGGCAGAAAAAGCGGCAGCGGGATCAGGAATGGTAAAATAACCGGCGTTTCAGGCGTTCCGAAGGGAGCGCCTTTTTCATGCCCGCACGGAGGTGATTGAGCATGGGTGAACAACGCTTTGACTACCATTACGGGAACGAGGCGGAGCAGTACAGCTTTTACCGCATCCCAAAAATCCTGATCGTGGACGACCGCTTCAAGGGCCTTTCCACCGACGCGAAACTCCTGTACGGCCTCATGCTCGACCGCATGAGCCTGTCCGTGAAAAGCGGCTGGTTCGACGAGGAAAACCGGGTGTTCATCCATTTTGCCTTAAACGACATCATGGAACAGCTCAACTGCCAGCATGGAAAAGCCGTCAAGCTCCTTGCGGAGCTGGACGACACAAAGGGAATCGGCCTCATTCGCCGGGTAAAACAGGGGCAGGGACGGCCCGCAAAAATCTATGTGATGAAAGCGGCGACCCCTGCCCAACCGAGACTTCCGAATAACGGAAATCAAGACTTCTCAAAACCGGAACTCCAGACTGCCGAAAATCGGAAGTCAAGACTTCCGAAAACCGGAAGTGCAGACTTCCCAAAATCGGAACGTAATAATACTGAGATAAATAATACTGATTTGAACGATACTGATCCATCTATCCATCCGGCGCTGGGCGCTTCGGATTTGATGGATGTAGATGGATTGAGGCAGACAGTCAAAGAAAATATCGACTATGACATTCTTTTGCAGAACCACCGATACGACCGGGACAGGCTGGATGAAATCGTTGACCTCATCGTGGAAACGCTCTGCTCCACCAAACCGACGATCTGCGTTTCCGGCGACGACTTCCCAGCGGCGCTGGTCAAAGAAAAGCTCCTGAAGCTGGACAGTATGCACATTGAGTACGTTTTTGAGTGTCTGGACAAGAACACCACCTACGTCCGGAACATCAAGAAATACCTGCTGGCGACGCTGTTCAACGCGCCCAGCACGATAGACAGCTATTATTCAGCCCTGGTCAACCACGACCTGTACGGCGACGGCTCACGCGGACGGTAAACGTCCGGCGCGGGCCGTTTTGTATTTCACAAAAATCTGAAAGGAGACAATTTGCATGAAACGACCTCTCGCTTACATCACCGCCCCCTGGGGTGCGGATGAGATTGAGAACACCGAGGATGCGGCCCGGTACTGCCGCAAGGTGTACGACGCGGGTTTTACGCCGATTTGTCCGCTGCTGTTCCTGCCGCTGTTTTTGAATGACGAAATCCCGCAGGAGCACAAGGATGGCATCGACATTGGCCGCGACTTCCTGCGCCGCTCCCATGTGCTGGTGGTATGCGGCAGAACCGTGGACGAATCCATGAAAAACGACATCGCCGTCGCGGAGCGGCTGCGGATCACGGCCACCACGCTGGATGGCATCCTCACCGTCAAGGGACAGGGCCGCGAGGAAACCAAGGGAAAGGAGCGGAAATAAGCCATGCCGGATTATCAGAAAATGTACTACTCGCTGTTCAATGACGTGACCGACGCCATCTCAAAGCTCCAGCAGGCCCAGCAGAAAACCGAGGAACTATTTATGGACAGCAAGGAAACCGTTCTCACGCCTTTTGTGAAAAAGAGCGAGGAACTGGACAAGAAGCCCTCTCCCACAAAGAAAAAGCCGCCGTCCCACGAGGAACGGTAACGGCAGAAAGCAAAGGTGAATGTGATTGCTCAAACTTTTCAAAAACAAAATCTTTATCGGCGCGATGTGTCTCCTACTGGCTGGGATACTCGCGTTTGTTTTTCTCCCCCGGCTCTACGGCGCGCAGTCCGGTACAACGGAAATTGTAAAGCTCCGGCAAACCGTGGAGAGCGGCACCGTCATCACCGACGATATGCTGACCGTCGCGGAGGTCGGCGCTTATGGTCTGCCGGACAACGTGATCCGGGACAAATCCGAAATCATCGGCCTTGTCGCCGGGGAGACGGTCTACGCTGGGGAATATCTCTGGCGCGACTGTTTCCTGACGCCGGAAGCCTACGGGCAGGGCGGGAACGGCACCGGGTACGGCCTGTCCGAAGGGGCATATCTTCTGACCATCGCCCTGCCGTCTGAATCCTCCGGCGTTGCCGGTATTCTGCGGGCAGGCGATTCCGTGGATGTGTACGGCTATTCGGACGACAGCGGCTCCGCCGTGGTCAGCAAGGCGCTGACGGGCGTCACTGTGTATGAGGTTCTGAACGACAAGCTGGTGTCGCTGGATGATCTGGACGCCAAACTGAAAGCGGCCTCCGACGCGGATTCTTCGGATTACGACTTTGCCCCGGCCTATGTAGTGTTTGTCGTAAACGAGCAGCAGGCCGAAACGCTGATCGGGCTGGAAAAAGACAAGGCCCTGCATCTGACCCTCCGGGGAACGGAGGCGCAGCCATGAGTATCTGCGCAATATGGGGCGCGCCGCAGTCCGGGAAAACGACGCTTGCCCTCAACCTCGCCTACGGCATCAGCCGGGGCGACAAAACCGTCTGCCTCATCTCTCCCGTGGAATACAGCGAGCTTTCCGCGCTGCTGGGCGTAAAAATCCCGGAAGAACAAAGCCTGGGGGCAGCACTGAAGGGCAGCGCGGGTATCCGGCAGACGATGTTCCGGGTGGATGAACTGTTCTATGTGCTGGCTATGCCGGTTTCAGCCGACGCTTTTAATAGCGACTGCTCAGACGAGCAGATCAAGCGGCTTCTGGACCTGGCACGGCTCACCTTTGATTTCGTCCTGGTGGATTGCCCGTCTCAGCCGGATAATCTCATCGCCGCGTGGTCGCTGAACAAAGCGGATCAGGTCCTGCTGTGCATGGGCGGTCCGGTTTCCTGCGTCATGTGGCATAGGGCAAACAAAAAGGCGTTGCGGGCGGTACAGAGTAAAACCGTATGCGTCGGCTCGGAGGTCACGCAGGCCCTTGACAGCACCAAGCTGTATCGGCTGCTGAAATGCGCGCCTGAAATCAGAATCCCCTACATGGAGAACGCCGCCCTGCTGCAAAGCGAAGGGCGGTTTTTGTTCGGGCAGTCGGGCAAAAAGGGGCGGGCATATACCAGCGCCATCAATCAACTGTACGGGGTGATGCAATCATGAGCATCACGGCGTATGAATATCTCTCCATCCTGCAAGCGCGGGAGGCCACGACGGAGCAGGCGCGGGAAAGCGGCGGCTTTGATTACCAAAAGCTCCTTGAAAACGTGCGCGCCGTGATTGCGGAAAAGCACTCGCAGGAGCTTTCCTCGGCGCTGGGCAGTGCGGACGCCGCCAAAACCCTGAAAACGCTGATCCTCAAATACTGCGTGGAGGCGCTGGCCGGAAAGGACTTTGACCGGGAGAGGCTGGTCGAGCGAATTTATCAGGACATGGCGGGCCTCGGCATCCTCACCGCCTATCTGTACGATCCGGAGGTAGAAGAAATCAACATCAACGGCTTCGACGTGGTGGAAATCAATTACCCCGATCACATTCAATACCTGTACGGAGACGAGGCATTCCCGACGCCAACGGCGGCGCTGGACATCGTAAAGCGAATGGTGCGTATGGGCGGCGTGATTCTGGATTCCCAAACGCCCCGCGTGGACAGCTACACCGGCGACGGCACCCACATTTCGGCCATGATCCCGCCGGTGGTGCCGCAGGATCGCGGCGTGATCGCCTCCATTCGCAAGCAGAGCAAAAGCGAGATCACCCGGCAGCAGCTTTTGGATTCCGGCTCCGCGTCGGCGGATCTGCTGGATTTTCTAACGCTCTGCCTGTGCAATGGGATTTCGGTGGGGCTGGCGGGCAGCACCGGCTCCGGCAAGACCACCGACGAGGCGTTCCTACTGAACGAGTACATCAGGAAGAATGACGATTACAACAACCGCGTGTTTGTTATCGAGGACAGCCGAGAGCTGAACCTGACCGGGTATGATGCCGAAAACGACCGTCCGGCGCGGGTGCTTTACAGCGTGACAAAGGACCCGCCGAACCCCATTTCCATGCTGGATTTGATCGTCAGCTCCCTGCGCTTCCATCCATCCCTGATCGTACCCGCCGAGGTGCGGGACGCGGCCGCGTGGGAGGCGGCAAACGCCGGACAGACCGGGCATACCATCCTCACCGCCTTTCACGCGGACGGTGCGCGTGATGCCTATCGTCGCCTGGTTTCCATGTGCCATCTGGCGCAGACCGGCCTTTCCGACGAGCTTTTGCTGGAAATGTGCGCGGGCGCGTGGCCGGTCATGGTCTATAAAAAGCAGCTCAAGGACAATTCCCGCAAGTACATGGAGATTTTCGAGGCCACCGGCGTGGAGGCCGGAAAGCTCAAGGGCCGGATGCTCTATCGGTTCATCATCCGCGAGACGGAGCGCGACGGGCATGGCCGGATTGTGAAGGTCCACGGCTCCCATCAAAAGGTGGGGACGATTTCGCCGGAGCTGTTCTGCCGCCTGCGGGATAACGGCGCGCCGGAATCAGAGCTGCGCCGCCTGTTCCCCGACGCCTCCCCGGAGGTGAGTGAAACATGACAATGATTAACCTGATTGATTGCGCCGTGTTCCTGCTCATGAGTACGGCGCTTTTCCTTTTCAGCGGCGTGGACGAAGGTCTTGCCGCAGAACGCAGGCGCGGCAAAAAAGCCGGGGCGATGAAGCTCCGGAAACAGACGGTATTCACAAGGCTTGCGCGGCTGGAGCAAAAGCGGCGCGGGCTGGTTGCGGACACCGGGATACCAAAAACGGTTTACCGGCTGCTGACCGGCCTTGGCGCGCTGGGCGGCGCAGCCATTGGCAAGGCGTTTTTTCATGAGCCGTTTTTTGCCGTGGCGGTCGGCGTCCTGGGCGCGCTTGCCCCGCTGCTCTATCTCGGCTACAAGCGTACCCAGGCCAAAAGCCAGCGCGTGGAGAAACTGCAAGGCTCCATGATGCTGCTCTCTAACTCCTATATCGTCACGGAGGACTTCGTGCAGTCCGTGCAGGACAACATTGACCTGCTGGAATATCCGGCTCCATTCCGGGATTTTCTCACCTACGTCAGCCTGATCGACGGCAATATCAAGACCGGCCTGCGACGGATGGAGAGCCGGGTGGATAACCCCTACTTTTCGCAGTGGATTGATGTGCTGCTGATGGCGCAGGATGATCGGCGCATGAAGTACGTCACCATGTCCGTGGTGGACGCGATGGCCGACGTGCATCAGGCGCAGATGGAATCGGATACCGTGATGTACGCCATCTGGCGGGAGTATTTTACCGTTCTGGCCCTCATCTTTGCCGCGCCCCTGATCTTCCGGGTTCTGATGAAGGACGCCTATCTCGTCCTCGTCACAACGCTGCCGGGGCAGGCGCTGCTTATCCTGCTGCTGGCGGCAGTGGTGTTCTCGCTGGTTCAGGCGCTGCGGCTGAATAAGCCGCTTCTTTCATAAGGGGGCGGGACGATGGCAATTACGCTTACCTTATTATTGATCGCCCTGCTGCTGTTTCTCGGCCTGAAATCGGTCTGCGCGGCATACGCGGGCGGCACGTCCGCAGGGCGTCGGACGCTCTCCAAGCTGTCCAGATGGGAACAAAAGAGGACCGATGCCTGGGCCGCTTTCCCGCTGAAACAGTTCCTTGCTTTGACCGCCCGCCTTGTCTATCTGGATGAGGCGACGGCGGCAAAGCTCCGCAAGACGCTTTTTAAGGCGGAACTGAACATCACGCCGCAGGAATATACGGCCCGCAAGGTTTTAACCGCTGTTTTCGGCATTTGCCTGACGGCGCTGTGCCTGTTCTCCCGTTTTTACTTCGGTATCGTTGTCGCCCTGCTGCTCACGTCTATCTGCTGATGCGGCAGCGCGACGCCCTGAACGCGAAGGTGCGGAAAAAGGATTTTCAAATTGCGCAGGAAATGCCCCGCTTCGTGCGGACGATCTGCCGCAGCCTCCAAAGCAACCGCGATCTGGAAAGCGTGATCGGCGCGTACCGGAAGGTTGCGGGGCCGGAGCTGGGCGGCGAGTTGGACATCCTGCTTGCCGAAATGAAATCCGGCAACGTCCAGATCGCCCTCCTTCATTTTGAGGACCGGCTCGGTTCGCCGGAGGCGTTCCGGCTGTGCAGCGCCCTCCGGGATATGAGCCTCGGTGTCGATCAGACGGCGACGCTTGAGTTTATGGCCGACGATATGGCACGTCAGGCCAGAGAAAATGTAAAGAAAGAGCTGTCACTCAGGCCGGGGAAAATGCGCAGGACGTATTACCCGGCCATCGGCGTCTGCATCGCCATGATTTTGTATGTCCTCGTCGTGTACGTGATCCATAATCTAAATTCTATCGTGTAAAGGAGAAATTAACCATGAAAAAATTCATTCAGTCCATTCGCAGAAAGCTCCGCGATACCGGCAACAAAGCTACCGCCACCCTGACAGACCGGCGCGGCGAGCTGGCTACCTCCACCATCGGCGGCATCATTGTGGGCGTGGTCATCATCGGCCTGCTCATCATTGCGATCAATCAGTTCTTCCCCGGTTTTTTCAGCGACATGTTCGACAAAATGGCCGATAAGCTGAACGGCAACTGGTAAAAAGGAGGCGCGGCATGGCGGTTGTGAATAAGATCAGAAGTCTGCTGCGGCAAAAAAAGGGCGACGAGGCGGTTTCCTTTCTGCTCACGACTGCGATGCTTGTCCTTATCTTTGTCACGCTGATTTCTGCCATGATCTACATCATGCAATACTACGACGCCAGTTACCTTTGCCGCCGTGTGGTGCGCAGCATCGAAATCACGGGCGTATACGACGAGACAGAAACCCGCGACATCATAGACCGGATGAAAAACTCCGATCTGGAGGACCTTGATGTTCAGGTTGACGCTACGTATTTCAGCGGCAAAAAAATTCAGCTCCGGCAGACCTTCAGCGTGACGCTTACGGCCAGCTACAGGATTACGATTTTGGAGCTTGGCGAAAACCCCATTGTGATGAACTTGCCAATCCGCGTGAAGGTGGCGGGGATGAGCGAGGTGTACTGGAAATCATGAAAAAGCTATGGACAGACAGAACCGGAAGTGCCTCCATCCTTTTTATCGGCCTTGTGTTCTTCTTGCTGCTCATTTCCATGTTGGTCATGGAGATGGGAGCCGTCTACGAAAATTACTACGACGCGGAAACCATTTTGCAGCGGTGCTGCAACAGCGCCGTGGAAAAGAACATGTCGGACGCCTACCGCGCCGACAACATTCTGTATCTGGACGTGCGGGGGGCGACATCCGACTTTTACCGCTACCTTTCTTCCGACATGCCGGACAAGTACACGCTCACGGTCAAGTCCGTCACCGGCACCGCAACACCCCCGGCCCTGACCGTCACCGGGACGGTTACATTCTCGACGCTGTTTCATCAGTACGGCTTTGACGACATCACCTTTGACTTCACGGTAAAGTCCACGAACTTCCGAACGGAGAGCGGCTATGATTCCTGATCTTCTCATTTTTCTCAACGCCGCCGTGCTGATTTACGGCGGCATCGCTGATTACAGGCGGCGGGAGATCCCGAACGCCGTCCCCGTTTTGCTGCTCGTCTCCGGCGCAATTGGCTTTTCCGGATTGTGGAGTATACTTGGGTTAACCGTCCCTGCTGTGCTGCTGTTTGCGGCGGCAAAGCTCACAAAAAGCGAGGTTCCGGGCGGCGATTTTAAGCTGCTTTGCGCCCTCGGCTTTGCCTGCGGTCTGCGGGAGCTGGCCGCAATCCTGCTTTTGGCCGGGATAGGCGCTGCGATCTATGGCTTCATCCGGCGTCTGCCGGTCAAACGGCATATCCCTCTTTGCACCTACCTTGCTCCCGCATATCTCGCTGTTCAGAACATCGCATTTGTGATAGAAAAAACCTTACTATTATAAGGAGGCAGACCATGAAAAAAAGAATCTCGATCCTGCTGGCTGTCGCGTTGGTGATCGGTGTCGTCTGCATCACCGGCGCTTCCGCGACAGCCGCCAACCAAGCGGCGGCAAAAAGCGCCGTAGTCAGCACGGCAACAACTAAAGCAACAACAACGGCAACGAAAGCCGCACCCCCTTCGGTGCGGGTCAACGACCGGCTCGTCAGTTTTCCCGATACCCAGCCGTACATCGACGGCAACAGCCGCACCATGATTCCGGTCCGGTTCGTGGGCGTGGCGTTGGGCGCGGACGTGAATTGGGAGGATAACACGCAGAGCGCCGTGATCTCGCTGGACGGCACGACCGTGAAGGTCCCCGTTGGCAGCAAAACCATCTCCGTCACAAAGGGCGGCAGCACCTCGACCGTGGCAATGGACACGCAGGCCGTTGTCGCAGATGGCCGCACCTGCATCCCCATCCGGTTTGTCGCGGAGGCGCTGGGCGCGTATGTCGGGTACAGCAATTACTACAACACCGTGGACATCTGCCGGGAGACGCTGACCAGGGATGAAATCACCCGGCTGCGCGGCTACGACTACTGCTTGTACGGCGGTTCCCGCTATGTGACCGACAAAAACGGCAAGCTGGCCGCAAATACGGACCCGCTTCTGATCGGCGGCAAGCTGTTCGCCCCCTATGCCGTCAACGCATCGTTCCTCGACAGTAAATACGGCTACGACAACGCGCGGGAGTTCCTTCTGCGCTACAAGTATGCGGACGGCTCCCCGATAACGGGTTCCTTGACCGACGTCACCTGGAAAGACAGTGACGAAAATCAGGCAAGGCTCTACATGAACGAGGCGGTTGCCCTGACAAATCAGGAGTGGTCCGGGAATGGGATCACCGCCAATTTCCGGACGGATACCTCTTGTCTCTATCAGGACGATTATTACGACGGTTTCCACTATTCGTTCCGTGGCATTTTGAATCTGCACGTTACGGACGCGGCGACGGAGGACGCAAAGGCAGTTCTGAAAGATATGGGTGTCAGCTATCAGGAAGGACAGTCGGATTACTCCGTCGATTTTGAGGTAAAGGTCAGTTGCAGTTCCTCCACCGTGGTTCTCACGGGAGGCTATCTGCTCTCAGAAAATCAGTAACGGGAGGTAATAAAATTGAAAAAGCGCAGGAACATACTGAGCGTATGCCTTGTCATGCTGCTTGTGTTTTCGATGGCGACCCCGGCTATGGCTGTGGTTTCGTCAAAGGACAAATCCTCCTTATCGAAAGCGCAGCAGTCTGCGGTTGCAAAGGCAACGCAAGATTTTCATAATGCAAAGGCCAGAGGCGACACTTCGGGGATGGCGGCGGCACACGCGGCGGCGGAGGCCGTCCGCAACTCAGCCGGTTATTCCGGAGGCTGGGACGGCTCTGGAAGCACCTCCAAAAGTTCCAGTTCCAAAGTGACCGGCACAACGCATTCTTCGGCCACAAACGCATCGGATTACAACAAAGAAGCAAGTAACACAGCATCATCGGGCAACTATTCCTCGACCGGCCATACTGCTAAAGATCAGCAGAATATGGCCGGCCTTTCTAATGCCGATACGGAAACCATCGCGTGGCTGGAAGATTTATATTCGACCTCCAGTAAATCCGGCGATACGGCGACGGCCAAGGCGGCTCACTCCGCAGCCGAGGCCCTGCGCAACGCCTACGGCTATTCCGGCGGCGCGGACGGCGGGTATTACTACAAAGACAACAGCGGCAATCCCGGAAAAAGCACTCCTTCCGGCGGTGGTTCCAGCTCCGGGGGCGGCGGGACCTCGACCGGCGACTACACCTTTTACAGTATCAGCGCGTCAGCCGGGGCGGGCGGCAACATCAGCCCCAGCGGAACTACAACGCTGGTCAAGGGCGACAGCAAGACGTTTTCCATCACGCCCAGCTCCGGGTATAAGATTTCCAGCGTAAAGGTGGACGGCGCATCCGTGGGTGCGGTATCGTCCTACACCTTCAGCAACATCACGTTGAGCCATACGATCAGCGCCGAGTTCGCGTCCAACGCATCGGTGTCGGTTGGCGGCGCTGCCCTGGGCGACGGCGGTTCCGGTACGCTCAAATCGGGAAACGCGACGAAAAGCGGGTACGGCGTGACCGCCAATGTGTCCGTCGCGGCCTCCTACGTCAGCGATGTCACTGTGACGGCCAGCTACAACTTTACTTCTGCTAAAACGGTATCTTTGGAAAATGTCGGCGGTACATGGCAGTTCCCTGTCAACAGCGCAAGCGTTACGGGCGCGCGGAAAATCTACATCCCCGTGGAAACCCCGGACGGCACCTATACGATCACCTTCCACATCAAGGCGCTTGACCCCCAGGCCACGGCGCTGACAGGCTCCAACGTCTACCTGACCGCAACCAAGAGCGTCACGCTTACGATTAAGGGCAGCATGTATGAGGATGATTTCACAGGCAATTCCTGACGGAAAGTAAACAACATTTTATAAGGAGAACGGGCGGCGGGCTTTTTCAGTCCGCCGCCTCTCTCGTTCCTCCAATCCCGCATGACAGGAGGTGGTCGGTATGCAGGAAGAAGTGGAAAGCCGCTCCGTGACGCTCATCATCAGCAGCGCGAAGCTGACCGCGCACGTTCTCAGAGCGGCGATTGCCAAATATCTGGCTCACCGCAAGGACAAGAAAATTACAAAAGCCCGCGCCGGTCCCGTGGTCCCCCACGGCAAGCAGACGGTGAAAGAGCTTGTAGGGCAGAACGTGGGCGTATCCAATCTGGAAATTACCGACAGCAACATCAAATCCTTTGACCGCGTGGCTCGGAAATACGGCGTGGATTACGCCGTTAAAAAGGACCGCAGCGTGTCGCCGCCCAAATATCTCGTCTTTTTCAAGGCACGGGACGCGGACGCGCTCACCGCCGCTTTCACCGAGTTTACCGCAAAAACGATGGACCGGGCGAAAAGGCCCTCGGTCCTCTCGCGGCTCCAGCAGTTCAAAGAGCTGGTCAAAGCGAACACCATTGACCGCGTGAAGCATAAGGAACAGGAGCGGACGCGATGAACACAAAAACGAAAAAGCTGTTCCTGATGAATCTGCCATATCTGTTCGTCGCGCTGTTCGCTACCAAGTTCGGGCAGGCGTGGCGGCTGGCCGCAGGCGCGGACGCTTCAAAAAAGCTCCTGCACCTGATGGATGGCCTTACCGCCGCCTTTTCATCCCCGCTGCCCAGCTTCCATCCGGCTGATTTGGCCGTGGGTGTCGTTCTTGCCACCGCCCTCCGGCTGGCGGTCTACATCAGAGGCGGGAACGCCAAGAAGTTCCGCAAAAACGTGGAATACGGCTCCGCCCGCTGGGGCAGGGCCGAGGATATCAGGCCGTACATCGACCCTGTTTTTGAAAACAACGTCATTCTCACGCAGACGGAACGGCTCACCATGAACAGCCGACCAAAGGACCCCAAAACATCCCGAAACAAGAATGTCCTCATCGTCGGCGGCTCCGGCTCCGGTAAGACGCGGTTTTTCATCAAGCCGAATCTGATGCAGTGCGATTCCAAGGACTACCCGACCAGCTTCGTTGTCACGGACCCGAAAGGCAGCATCATTATCGAATGCGGAAAGCTCCTGCGGCGCAGGGGCTACCGCATCAAAATCCTCAACACCATCAACTTCAAAAAGTCCATGCGTTACAATCCCTTCGCGTATATCCATTCGGAAAAAGACATCCTGAAGCTGGTTACGACGTTAATCTCGAACACCAAGGGAGAGGGCAAAGCCGGGGATGATTTTTGGGTAAAAGCCGAGACGCTTTTATATACGGCGCTCATCGGCTACATCCATTATGAGGCCCCGGTTGAGGAACAAAACTTCGCCACTCTGATTGAATTTATCAACGTTTCTGAGGTCCGGGAAGATGATGAGGAATTCAAAAATCCCGTGGATCTCATGTTTGAGGAACTGGCGAAAGAAAAGCCGAATCACTTCGCCGTCCGGCAATATAAGAAGTATAAATTGGCAGCGGGCAAGACAGCAAAAAGTATCCTGATTTCCTGCGGCGCAAGGTTAGCCCCCTTTGATATTCAGGAGCTTAGGGACTTGACAGCCTACGACGAACTGGAGCTGGACACCCTGGGCGACCGCAGAACCGCCCTGTTCATTATTATCTCGGACACGGACGACACGTTTAATTTTTTAGTTTCGATGGCCTATACACAGCTTTTCAATCTGCTGTGCGAAAAGGCCGACGATGTGTACGGCGGGCATTTGCCCGTTCATGTCAGGTGCCTGTTAGACGAATTTGCGAACATCGGGCAGATACCCAAGTTTGAAAAGCTGATTGCCACCATCCGCAGCCGTGAGATTTCGGCCTGCCTTGTTTTGCAGGCGCAAAGCCAGCTCAAGGCCCTGTATAAGGACAACTGTGATACGATCATCGGCAATTGTGACAGCGCCATTTTTCTCGGCGGCAAGGAGCGCACGACCTTGAAGGAACTGGCCGAATCCCTTGGGAAAGAGACAATAGATACCTTCAACACAGGGGAAAGCCGGGGACGCGAGATTTCCCACAGCCTCAATTATCAAAAATTGGGGAAGGACTTAGCGTCGGTCGATGAGCTGGCCGTCCTCGACGGCGGCAAGTGTATCTTGCAGCTTCGCGGCGTTCGCCCCTTCCTCTCGGACAAGTACGACATCACCCGGCATCCAAACTACAAGTACCTGTCCGACTACAATTCCCGCAACACTTTCGATATTGAAAAATATCTGTCAACAAAGCTCAAACCAAAGCCGGACGATGTGTTCAACACGTATTCCGTTGACCTCTCCGGAGAACCAAAAGCCGCAGAATAGCGGCCTTTTTTTTGTATTCAAAATTAGAATTGGAGGTAGCATTATGAGTTTTTTCAATTCCGCAGTAGATGTTCTGCAAACGCTTGTGATCGCCCTCGGCGCGGGCCTCGCCATTTGGGGCGCGATCAACCTTCTGGAAGGATATGGAAACGATAATCCGGGTGCGAAATCGCAGGGGATCAAACAGCTCATGGCGGGCGGCGGCGTTATCCTGATCGGCATTACGCTGGTTCCGCTGCTCTCCGGCCTGTTTGGTTGATACCGACAAAAATATGCTCCGCGTCCTCCATGTATCAGGGCGCGGGAAAGGAGATGATCGCATGGAAAACACGATAACCACGGCGGCACCGCTTATGGAAAACGAGTACGTCAAGGGGCTTTTCACCATCATGGAGGCCAACCGTGCGCCAACCGCCAAGGATCTGCTTGCCATACTGAATCAGGTGGGGGCGATGGAACAACAGCTCGACGCGGCGGTCACGGAGCTGGCCGCGCTGCGCCGGGAACTGAACGCGGCGCGGGAACAGGCCCACCCCGTCAAAGCCGCGCTGCAAAACACGAGCGCGGCTATGGAAAAAAGCGTGGCCGTTGTGTGTGACCGGCTGGACGCAACAAAGCGGGCCGTGATCGACGGATGCAAAAACGCCGTAGGCGCGTTTCGGGACAAAGGTATTTCCGCGCTGGACAATATCACCCGCTTTTTCAAACTGCGGCCCATGCTGGAAACCATGCGCACGGAGCTGGACAAAAGCATTTGCGCTGGCAGATCAGCAATGGGCAGAATTGAAACCGTGAGCGCGGAGTACCATGAGGCCGGACGCCATATCAAGAATATGGGCCGGACCCTGATGGGAAAAGGGGCCGCTGCCGAAGCAAAGCCTGTGGGAAAGCTGGGAAAATCGCTGTTGGCCCCGTTCAGAGCGGAGCTGTCCTGCCTTTCAGCGATGAAGGGCAGCGTTGAAAAGACGCTTTCCCGGCTGAACACGCTGGAACAAGCGGTGCAGCGGAGGCCCTCCGTGCGGCAGAGCATTCACGCTTTCAGCGAAAAACCGGCGCGGGAGCAAAAAGCACCCACCGAAAAATCGCGGCCCGTATCCCATGAGGCGCGTTAGACGCCGTTTATACCGCATCAGAGTGAAAACAGACGGCAGGAAAGGAGGTGATGCCGTTTGGATTTTATCAAGCAGCAAATCACCGAATGGCTGAAAGAAATATTGGTCAGCGGTATTATGAACAATCTGTCCGGTATGTTTGACAATGTAAACAGCCAGGTTGGACAGATCGCTTCCCAGGTTGGAATGACACCCCAGGCGTGGAATTCAGGCATTTACAGCATGATTCACACCCTGTCCGAAAACGTCATGATGCCGATTGCGGGCCTGATTCTCGCGTTCGTCATGACGCTGGAGCTGATCCAGATCATTACCGATAAGAACAACCTTCACGACATCGAAAGCGCAGTCTTTTTCCGTTGGATTTTCAAAACGGCCTGCGCCATCCTCATCGTGACCAACACCTGGAACATCGTGATGGGCGTGTTCGACGTGGCGCAGAGCGTGGTCAACAGCGCGGCGGGAATTATCGTCTCGGACACGTCCATCGACATCAGCTCTCTTACGACAAACCTCGAAGCGCGGCTCAACGAAATGGACCTCGGCCCTCTGTTCGGGCTGTGGTTCCAGAGCATCTTCGTTGGCTTTACCATGTGGGCGCTGACGATTTGCATTTTTATCATCGTCTACGGAAGAATGATTGAAATCTATTTAGCCACCTCCATCGCGCCGATCCCCATGGCGACGATGCTGAATCGGGAATCGGGCGGCATGGGCCAGAATTACCTCCGCTCCCTGTTCGCGCTGGGCTTTCAAGGCTTTCTCATTATCGTCTGCGTGGCAATCTACGCCGTTTTGGTGCAAAGCATCAGTGTGGATGCGGATGTCAGCAAAGCAATCTGGACATGCATGGGCTACACGGTGCTGCTGTGCTTTACCCTTTTCAAGACCGGAAGCCTTGCGAAAAGTATTTTCAATACACGTTGACGGAGGTGAACTGCAATGCAGGATAAATTAAACGAACTTTTTGACCGGCTGGACGCCAATCTGTCGGCGTTTCAGGCGGCGTGGGAGGCAAAAAGCAAAGCGGAACTGATCGGCGCCTCCCGCGAGATCACCGCAATCAAGGATGCTCATGATTATCTGATGGAAAGCCACGGCTTTGAACCGGAGGAAATCGACTATCTGCTCCTGTTTAAGAACCCCTTGCAGGTTGTGGCCGACAAATGGCTGGAACGCACGGAGAATTTGAGTGATTTCAGCTTTGCGCTGGATGAGGTATTCGACAAACAGGACGCGCTCCAGGACTACGAACTGAAAGAAAAGCCGTCTGTGCTGGAGCGGCTCCGGAACAGCGCCGGGACCGCCGTGAGAACAGAGCGTCCGGCGAAGGAACGGGAGGCGCGGTAAATGGCCTACGTTCCCGTTCCCAAGGACCTGGCCGCCGTAAAAACGAAGGTCCTATTCAACTTAACAAAGCGGCAGCTTATCTGTTTCGGCGGTGGTGCTCTCATCGGTATCCCGCTTTTCTTTTTGCTCAAGGGACCGGCAAACCTGAGCGCCAGCGGCGCTTCTCTCTGCATGGTTCTCGTCATGCTGCCGTTTTTCCTGATGGCCGTCTATGAAAAAAACGGCCTGCCTATGGAAAAGATCGTCCGCAATATCGTGCGGGTTCTGTTCCTTCGACCCAAGCAGCGGCCCTATCAGACCAACAACTATTACGCCGCCCTGACGCGGCAATTCCAACTGGACAAGGAGGTAAACGACATTGTTCGGAATACACAAAAAAACAGTACAGCAAAAAGGAAAGCTCCAAGAAAAAGATGCTGTTAAGGCACATTTTCATGACACGCAGACCCGCGCCGAACGCCGTCAGATTGAAGCCGCCATCGCAAGGGCGGAGCGAACGAACAAAAAGGAAAAATCCGCGCAGGACAGCATCCCGTTCCAGCGGATGTTCCCGGACGGCATCTGCCGTGTGACAGACAGTTATTACACGAAAACCATTCAGTTTCAGGACATCAACTATCAGCTCAATCAGAATGAGGACAAAACCGCCATTTTTGAGGGCTGGTGCGATTTTCTCAACTATTTCGACAGCTCCATCAAGTTTCAGCTCTCGTTCCTGAATCTCTCCGCGACGCGGGACAGCTTTGCAAAAAGCGTCATCATCCCGCCCCAGGGCGACGATTTTGACAGTCTGCGCGCGGAGTACACCGAAATGCTCCGAAACCAGCTTGCCAAAGGCAACAACGGCCTCATCAAGACCAAGTACCTGACGTTCGGCATCGAAGCGGACGGGCTGAAAGCGGCCAAGCCCCGGCTGGAGCGCATTGAAATCGACATCCTCAACAATTTCAAGCGCCTCGGCGTCACCGCCGCTTCTCTGAACGGCACGGAGCGCCTGCGGCTGCTGCACGACATTTTCCAAATGGACGCGCCGGAGCCGTTCCGCTTTTCGTGGGACTGGCTGGCCCCCTCCGGCCTCTCCGTCAAGGATTTTATCGCTCCCAGCTCCTTTGAGTTCAAAAGCGGCAATCTGTTCGGCATGGGACACAAAACTGGCGCGGTCAGCTTTCTGCAAATCCTCGCGCCGGAGCTGAACGACCGGATGCTGGCGGATTTTCTGGATATGGAAAGCTCCCTCATCGTCACCATGCACATTCAGTCAATCGACCAGGTGCGCGCCATCAAGACCGTGAAGCGGAAAATCACGGACCTGGATTCCATGAAGATTCAGGAGCAGAAAAAAGCCATCCGTTCCGGCTACGACATGGATATCATCCCCTCGGACCTCGCCACCTACGGAGAGGAAGCGAAAAAGCTGTTGCAGGATTTACAGAGCCGCAACGAGCGCATGTTCCTTGTGACCTTCCTCGTCCTGAACGTGGCCGACAACCGGCAGCGGCTGGACAACAACGTGTTTCAGGCCAGCTCCCTCGCGCAGAAATACAACTGCGCGCTGACCCGTCTCGACTTCCGGCAGGAGGAAGGGCTGATGAGCAGTCTGCCGCTCGGTTTGAATCAGGTGGAAATTCAGCGGGGCCTGACCACATCAAGCACCGCTATTTTTATTCCCTTCACCACGCAGGAGTTGTTTCAAAACGGAAAAGAGGCTCTGTACTGCGGGCTGAACGCGCTTTCCAACAACCTCATCATGGTGGACCGGAAGCTCCTGAAAAACCCCAACGGCCTGATTCTCGGCACACCGGGCGCGGGCAAATCCTTCTCCGCGAAGCGAGAGATTTTCAACGTGTTCCTTGTGACAAATGACGATATCATCGTCTGCGACCCGGAGGCCGAGTATGGTCCGCTGGTGGAACGCCTGCACGGGCAGATCATCAAAATCTCACCCACGTCCACCGACTACATCAATCCGATGGATATCAACCTCAACTATTCCGAGGAAGAAAATCCGCTGTCGCTCAAATCAGACTTCATCCTTTCCCTGTGTGAGCTGATCGTCGGCGGCAAGGAGGGCTTGCAGCCGGTGGAAAAGACCATCATCGACCGCTGTGTCAGGCTGGTGTACCGGAATTATCTGAACGACCCGCGACCGGAGAACATGCCGGTACTGGAGGATTTGTATAACGAGCTGCGGCGACAGGACGAAAAGGAAGCGCAGTACATCGCCACGGCGCTGGAAATCTACGTCACCGGCTCCCTCAACGTGTTCAACCACCGCACCACCGTCAATGTGAGAAACCGCATTGTCAGCTATGACATCCGGGAGCTTGGAAAGCAGCTCAAAAAGATAGGGATGCTCATCGTGCAGGATCAGGTCTGGAACCGCGTCACCCTCAACCGGGCCGTGGGAAAATCCACGCGCTACTACATCGACGAATTCCATCTGCTCTTAAAAGAAGAACAGACCGCCGCTTATTCCGTGGAAATCTGGAAGCGGTTTCGCAAGTGGGGCGGCATCCCGACCGGAATCACGCAGAACATCAAGGACCTTCTTTCCTCCCGTGAGATCGAGAACATTTTTGAGAATTCGGACTATATTTACATGCTCAATCAGGCGTCCGGCGACCGGCAGATTCTCGCCAAACAGCTCGGTATTTCTCCCCATCAGCTCTCTTACGTCACCCATTCCGGCGAGGGAGAAGGGCTGCTGTTTTACGGCAACGTCATTCTGCCGTTCGTGGACCATTTCCCGAAAAGCACGGAGCTGTACCGCATCATGACCACTAAAATAAATGAAAAGTTATAGGTTATGGAAAGAGAATCTGCCAACGGCTGATGTTCAGGCGTTGGCAGAACCAAACTCTTTCGATTATTTTTTATCACAACGATACATCCTCCTTGTTTTTTTCTGTCAAAAGGATAGTTTTCCTGCATATAAGGCGTGGCGCACATTCCAATGGCAGACATTTACCAAAAATATTATGAAAAGAGATGTGAAACGAAATATATGAATAGCAGCCTTTCCACATTAAAACTTTCCATAAGAGCTTACTTTTCATTTATTTTATTATGGATAGCTTTGCATAAGACGATGCAAGAAGAAGTGGCAGCTGGATCATGAACGCCTTTACCCGCGATGACCTGAGCGTCATGCAGGCGTGGCCGCTGGAACGGAAAATCCAGGTCACGCAGACCCGGATCATGGAGTGGTATTTTCATTACGGCGGGAACGTGGCGGTATCCTTCTCCGGCGGTAAGGATTCCACGGTGCTGCTCGACCTCGCGCGGCGGGCGTTTCCGAATATTCCCGCCGTGTATGTGGATACGGGCCTCGAATATCCGGAGATCCGCGCGTTCGTGAAAGCCGTTCCCAACGTGACGTGGCTGCGCCCGGAGCTGCCCTTCACGAAGGTGATCGAGCAATACGGCTATCCCGTTGTCTCTAAGGACGTTGCCAAACGCATCTATTACGCCCGCAGGGGCAGCGAGTGGGCCATCCGGCACCTGAACGGGCAGAACCGGGACGGGACCCCCTCCCGGTATAACGAGCGGTACATGAAATGGCGGTATCTTTTGGGCGCGCCGTTTCCCATCTCCGAATACTGCTGTACGGTGATGAAAAAGCGGCCCCTGCACCGTTTTGTAAAGGAAACGGGAACGATGCCCATCATCGGGACAATGGCCTGCGAGAGCGCAAGGCGGCAAAGTGCATATCTCATTACGGGCTGTAATGCGTTCCAGAAAAAGGAGCCGTCATCACAGCCCCTTTCTTTTTGGCTGGAACAGGACGTGCTCCGGTATTTACAGCTTACCGGCCTCCCGTATTCCCCAATCTACGGGGAGATCACGGAAAGCGGCGGCAGGCTCGTCACTACCGGCGCGCACCGCACCGGCTGTATGTTCTGTATGTTCGGCGTCCATCTGGAAAGAGAGCCGAACCGCTTTCAGCGCATGGCGCTGACCCATCCCGTACAATACGATTACTGCATCGGCAAGCTAGGTTGCGGCAGGGTGCTGGATTACATCCACGTCCCATACGCCGCCTGAAATCCATCCGCAGGAGGTGATGATGATGGAAAAAAGAGCGCCCCGCCTGCAATTCACGGACGAGGAACGCGGCGATCCCGTATTGAAAAAACCTATCCGCAGGGCGCGGAAAGCGGCGGTAAAAGCTGACCGGGCGCGGGAAAAGATACCGAAGAAAACCGTGAAAACAAGAGAGCGCGTTATTGGCCCAACCACTGGCAAGGTCACGACGCGCTTAAATTTTGAAGAAACTGACAGGAAAAGACCGCCCTCCAAGCTCACCCATGCCGTCAGGGAAGCACCCGTTAATGCCGTTTTGTCACAGTTCCACCGGGAAATCCGGCAGTCCGAGGATGACAACGTGGGCGTGGAGTCCGCGCATAAAAGCGAAGAAACCGCCGAGCTTTCGGCCCGCGCTGGCCGGAGCGCCTACCGTTCCCATAAGATGAAACCTTACCGGAAATCGGCCAAAGCGGAAAGTCGGCTGGACCGCGCCAATCTCAGTTATTTGCAGAAAAAGGCCGCGCGGGACGATCCCCGGCCCTCCGGCAATCCGCTTTCCCACTGGCGGCAGAAGCAGGCTGTCAAAAAGCAGTATGCCGCCGCGAAGCGCGCCGGTCAGTTCACGGATTCTGCCGGAAAAACTGCCGAAAACACGGTAAAAGCGGGAAAAGCGACGGCGCGGGAGAGCAAACGGGCGGCGGCGTTTGTCGGGCGGCACAGCAAAGGCTTTCTCATTATTGCCGCCATTTTTGTCGTGCTGGCCCTGTTCCTGAACGCCATATCCTCCTGTTCTGTTTTGCTGGAGGGCGGGCTGTCCGGCGTTGTCGTGTCCACCTATCCCTCATCGGACGAGGCCATGCTGGGCGCGGAGGCCGCTTATACCGCAATGGAGGCCGACCTTCAGAATGAAGTGGACCACTATGAAACGCTGCACAGTGGGTACGACGAATACCGCTACGATCTGGACGAAATCGGCCACGACCCTTATGTGCTGATCTCGCTTCTGACCGCGTGGCACGGCGGCGAATGGACGCTGGCCGAGGTTCAGGACACGCTTTCCACGCTGTTTGAACGGCAATACCAACTGACGCAGGACGTGGAGGTTGAGGTGCGTTACCGCACGGAAACCGACACCTGGACGGACGCGGAGGACAACACCCATACCGACACCTATGAAGTTTCATACAACTATTATATCTGCAACGTGAAGCTGCATAACGAAAACCTGTCCCATCTGCCCGTATTCATCATGAGCGAGGAAAAAGTCAGCCTGTACGCGATGTATATGTCCACCCTGGGAAACCGGCCCGATCTGTTTCCCACATCAGCCTATCCCAACGCTTCCACGAAAAAGGAATATACCAATTACGACATCCCCCCGGAGGCTCTGGAGGACGAGCAGTTTGCCGCTATCATCACGGAAGCAGAAAAGTATCTCGGCTATCCCTACGTTTGGGGCGGCAGCACTCCGGCCACCTCGTTTGACTGTTCCGGCTTTGTAAGCTGGGTTATCAATCACAGCGGTTGGAACGTAGGGCGGCTGGGCGCGCAGGGGCTTTACAACATCTGCACTCCCGTTTCGGCGGCAAACGCCAAACCGGGCGACCTCGTTTTCTTTGAGCACACCTACGATACGGACGGCGTTTCCCATGTGGGCATCTACGTCGGAAACGGCATGATGATCGCGGCGGGCGACCCCATTTCCTACACATCTATTGAAACGAGCTATTGGCAGAATCACCTATACGGATTTGGGCGCTTACCCGCCCAATAAACAAAAAACAGATTGGAGGAATTCATTTTGAACCCCAAAATCAACAGGATTGACACGGAAATCGCGAAAACAAAGCAAAAAATATCCGGGCTGCAAGCCCACATCCGGGAACTGGAGCAGCAGAAAATTGAGCTGGAGAATACCGACATTGTGGGCCTCGTGCGAGGCTCCGGCATGACCTCGCAGGAGTTGTCCGCTGTTCTTCAGGCGTTCCGCGAAAAAGGCGGAGTGCCGTTTCCTTCATCCAAACAGGAGGACGCCGAAAATGAAAAATAAAATGACGCGCGTTTTTACCATACTTCTAGCCGTCATGCTTTGCGTGACGGCCTTTTCAGTCAACGCACTTGCTTACGGCGGCGAAGAAACAACCGACAGTTCCGAAGAAGTAACCGCAGCGCCTGCCGAAAGCTCCGATCCGCTCACGCCGGACGGTAATTTGAGCCTTGTGGACGATACGGAATCAGGAGACAAGGAGTTTATCACGGTCCAGACCAAGGACGGCAACACCTTCTACCTCATCATCGACCATGCCAGCGACGAGGACAATGTGTATTTTCTCAATCTTGTGGATGAGGAAGATTTACTGGCTCTGATCGACGATGATGATTTCGTTTCAGAGTATCAGGCCAGCAAGGATAACACCGCAGATAATTCATCCGAAGCGCAAACGGGTTCAACAGTCGAATCCGCGTCGCAGACTCTTGCGGAAACAGAAACCCGGCAGGCAGACACAGGCAGCAGCGGCCCGATAGCGGCTGTGCTGCTTGCCGCCGTAATCATCGGCGCTGCCGTGTGGTTCTTTAAGTTCCGTAAGCCGGGGAAAGCCGCTAAAAACCCAACTGATCCGGACGATTATGCGGATTATGATGATGGCGAGGATGAGAATGAGGCGGAATCCGAACCGGAGAATGAGCTGGAAGCGCCCGATGAAGAAACGGAGCGTGAGGACGAATGACCTTTTTTACCGACAGCCCTTTTGAGCGAATGATGGTGCAAAAGCCGAAATACGGACGGGAGGAACAGCCTCCCGCCCCGCCCAAGGATCACCGCTGTTACGGCTGCTCTTATTACGGCAGCGGCTGCGCCGGAACCTGTTACCGCGATCTCATCATCACGCCGAAACGGAAGGAGAAAGAACAATGCGACTTGTTTATGGAGAGCTACACATAAACAAGTTTATGGGGAGCAGATGGAAATGTTGAGATAATGTCGCTTTTACTGTTATTCATAAGGTTTTCTCCTTTCGTTCACCACATAATCTGCTACCCTAATGATAGTGGCAAAGCCACAAAACATTCAGGAGGTAGCAAACACATGGAAGAAAATCGGGTTGTGATGACCAACCAATTAGCAGCGCCAATATCGGTTTTGCGCACTAAAATGGTGGTAATGGGGTATAGCAAATATACCCTGAGACGTTACACTAAGGTTTGGGATGCGCTGCTGGAATACAGCGCATCCCTAGAAGCACAGGTTTTCACGGCGAAATACAGTCAAGAGTTCATTAACGAAACCTATGGAGGGTATTACGACAATAAATACTCTCGTTATGCAGTCAACAGACCTATGAACGTATTGCTTGACTTTATTCGGTTAGGCGTGGTGATTCGTCAAACAAACCAAAAGAAGACCTTTTCCCAAAACTACAAAGCACTTTTCGAAGGGTATTTGAAATCCCAAGTTGAACGAGGGCTTACTGCGGGATCTATTACGGCAATGCGCAGCCATTTATTCCGTTTGGAGAATTTTTTGCTGGATACAGGCGTTGAAGAATTCAACAAACTGACAAGAGAAACCGTGAACCTGTACATTGAGTCCTTTATCAATTACTCTACAGGAACGGCATCCACGTCACTGCGTGAGTTTGGCCGCCTTTGTGACTACGCCGCAGCTGAAGGATTCCATAAGGAAACTTTTTCAGGGATGATTCCTCATGTGAAAAATCTTCGACGGCAGCGGCTTCCGCATACCTTTACATCGGACGAGATTCAGAAGCTGCTGGCCGCAGTAGACAAGAACAACCCAAAGGGTAAACGCGATTATGCAATGCTGCTGATGACGGTACGGCTTGGACTTCGTTCGGGAGATGTCCGCGCGCTTACATTTTCCGCAATTGACTGGAATAAGAAAACAATCGCGATCACACAGCAGAAAACCGGGAAGTTTCTTGAACTGCCTATGCCAGACGATGTAGGCTGGGCCATTATTGATTACCTGAAAAACGGCAGACCTGTTTGTAGTAACAATACTGTTTTTGTCAGCCATATGCCGCCGTACAATGAATTGAACCCAATCTCCGGGAATCTTGTCGCAAAATACATGAGGCAAGCTGGTATCACGACTCCACAAAACCGAGTATCTGGAATGCATACCTTACGTCACAGTTTGGCTTCCAGCATGTTGGCTGAAGGCATATCGCTGCCCACAATCTCCAGTGTTCTTGGACATGCCGATATTAGCAGTACCGAAAGCTACCTCCGTGTTGATATTAAAACTCTCCGCCTGTGTGCGTTGGAGGTAGATCTATGAGACGCAGGATTGATACCCCGGAATTTAATGGCCCTTTCGCACCCATGTGTGAAGCATTTGTCCGGCAAAGACGTGCCCTTGGGATTCAGTATAATGGTCAAATATGGATTTTAAGACGATTTGACAATTTTGCAAAAGACTTTGACATCCAAAATTTTGCAATCAGCAGAGAGCTTGCAGGTGCATGGATGGAAAAGTCACCAAATGAGTCGGATTCATACCATGCAAATCGGCTTTATGCTATATGGCATTTTGCTGATTTTCTTGTACAGCAGGGATATGATTCTTATTTTAAGCGGTTTAAGCTCAGAAGAAATAGCGCTCATGTCCCCTACATTTTCACAAAGAATGAGATAAGCAAAATTTTTGCGGTGCTTGATACAATGGATTTCTCCCCTAGCTCATCAAACAAACACAAATCATTTCCCGTCCTTTACCGGATGCTCTATGGGTGCGGGTTACGGATTTCAGAAGCGCTACACCTGACAGTTAAGGATGTGGACATTCAAAACAGCATGATTCATATTCCGTCAGGAAAAAACGATAAAGAGCGCCTTGTTCCCATGAGCAAATCGCTAGTGCAGTGGTGTTCAGCCTATCTTGATGAAACACATGCTGGGCATAACGAATCCCATATGTTTTTTTACAGCAGAGATGGAAAACCTTACAGCGTCTCAAACATTGAAAAGCATTTTCGCACCTTGCTGTGGAATGCAGATATTCCCTATTGCGGCAGGAACTTAGGGCCAAGGCTGCATGATGTTCGTCACACTTTTGTTTGTCATCGGTTAAATGAGTGGGCGAGCTCTGGGTTTGACCTTATGGCGGGACTCCCTGTCTTATCTAAGTATTTAGGGCATGAAAATGTGGCTGGAACACAGTGGTATCTGAAAATGACTGCCGAAGCATACCCTGATGTTACGGAAAAAATGAATGCATTAACAGGGTATGTTTTCCCGGAATTCGGAGGTGATTACCTTGAAGAAATCTAAGCCAAACGATTTTGCCTACATGCTTTCAAGATTCCTCTCAATTCATTTGGCAGGAGAGCGTAACCTTAGCCCTAACACCATCCTTTCATACAGGGACACCTTTAAGCTCCTATTGGGCTATCTTCGTGACGAAAAGAAATTACAGCCGGAAAAAGTCACGTTGGAAAGCATCGACCGGCGTACCATCATCGATTTTATTGAATGGCTAAAAGTTGCACGCGGTAGTTCTGCTTCTACTTGCAACCAAAGACTGGGAGCCATCCATGCGTTCTTTGAGTTTGTCCAATATGAAATGCCCGAAAGGGTATATGACTGCCAGGATATTATTGGCACAAAAACAACAAAGGCACCTCAATCGACCATAAACTATCTCACGCCAGATGGAATAAAGGCCATTTTGGTTATGCCAGACACTACAACAAAAAATGGGCGACGTGATGCTATGATCTTGAGTCTGCTGTATGACACAGGAGCGCGTGTTCAAGAACTCGTAGACATATGCGTTGGTGATGTTCGACTTTCCGCTCCGGCAACAATTCGCTTGGTTGGAAAGGGTAACAAGGCGAGGATCGTACCATTGCTTCATGGAACAGAATCGCTTTTGCGAGAATATATTAAGGATCTGCCGAAACAACCGTTCATGGACAACAATCGTCCCTTATTCCTAAACCGTGAAAAACAGAAGTTTTCGCGTTGGGGAATTGCTTATACGCTAAAAAAATACGCTGATGCTGCCAGAGCCGCCAACCCCGAATTGATTCCTGACAAGTTGTCGCCGCACTGCTTTAGGCATTCAAAAGCCATGCACCTGCTTCAAGCAGATGTAAATCTAATCTATATTCGAGATTTGCTTGGGCATACAAATGTGAAAACAACAGAAATCTATGCGCGTGCCGACAGTACAGCCAAACGTGAAGCTCTTGAAAAAGCAAATCCACTGAAAGACACTGTGCAATTTCCATCGTGGAATGAAGATGCTGGCTTGATGAGTTGGCTTCAAGACTTTGGTAAATAGCAGTGTAATGACAACCATATGTGGCCTCTCACAGTTCTTTGTGGGAGGCCATTATGTGGTGAATGAAAGGAGAAAATTCCATGATTGACAGCAAAAATAATAATAACTCTACATTTTTATCTGCTCCCCATAAACTTGTAATCAGTGAAAAGCCCTCGGTTGCTCAAAGTATTGCCGCCGTGATCGGCGCGAAGCAGCGCGGCGACGGGTATTTAGAGGGCGGCGGCTACCTGGTTTCCTGGTGCCTGGGCCATCTCGCGGAACTGGCCGAAGCGGATACTTATGATAAAAAGTATGCCAAATGGCGGCGTGAGGATCTTCCCATTTTGCCGGAGAGCTGGCGTTTCATCGTGGGGAAAGACAAATGGAAGCAGTTCGATATTCTCCGCACCCTGCTGCGCCGCGACGATGTAAACGAGGTCATCAACGCCTGCGACGCCGGACGCGAGGGAGAGCTGATCTTCCGTACCGTCTACTGCATGGCAGGCTGTTCCAAACCGATGAAGCGGCTTTGGATTTCCTCGATGGAGGATGAAGCAATCCGTCAAGGCTTTGCCGACCTGAAACCGGGCCGGGACTACGACGGCCTGCATCAGTCCGCGCTCTGCCGCTCCAAAGCTGACTGGCTGGTGGGCATCAACGCGACGCGCCTGTTTTCGGTTTTATATCACCGCACCCTGAACGTCGGGCGCGTCATGTCCCCGACGCTGGCCCTCGTCGTACAGCGCGAAGCGGAGATTTCCGCATTCCGGCCGGAACCGTTTTATACGGTCAGCCTTGACTGCGGAGGCTTCACCGCCACCGGCGACAAGCTGAACGCGAAGCCGGAGGCCGAGGCCATTGCCGCCGCCTGCAAAGGGAAAGCGGCTATTATTAGAAAGGTAGAGCAGAAAGAAAAATTCGAGAAGCCGCCCGCGCTCTACGACCTGACCACACTTCAACGCGACGCGAACCGTCTGCTCGGCTATACGGCCCAGCAGACGCTTGATTATCTGCAATCGCTCTATGAAAAGAAGCTCTGCACCTATCCCCGCACGGACAGCCGGTTTCTGACGAACGATATGGAAGCCTCCGTTCCGGCGCTTGCCGCCGTCGCCGCTGGTATTTACGACATGAGTATTCCCGAAAAACCCAACGCCGTTCAAGTCTGCGACGGCGCGAAGGTCAGCGACCATCACGCCGTCGTTCCCACCTCCGCAGCGGGGAAAGCGGACGTTTCCGCGCTGCCTGCCGGAGAGCGTGAAATTTTGCGGCTGGTTTGCCGGCAGCTTCTCTGCGCAATCAGTGAGCCGCACCGATACGCCGAAACCGCTGTTACGCTGGACTGTGCCGGGTATGGCTTTGCCGCCAAAGGCAAGACCGTCCTTATTTCCGGCTGGAAAGCCTATTTGCAGGAACAGACCGACAAGCCCCTGCCCGAACTGGAAGAAGGACAAAGTGCTGCGGTTGCTGCCGTTTCCGTCAAAGAGGGCAAGACCTCACCCCCCAAGCACTACACGGAGGACACTTTGCTTTCCGCGATGGAGACGGCGGGCGCGAAAGACGTGCCGGACGACGCGGAACGCAAGGGCCTCGGTACACCCGCCACCCGCGCGGCCATTCTGGAAAAGCTCGTTACCACCGGCTTTGTGGAGCGGAAAAAGGCCAAGAAAACGGTCAGCCTCATCCCGTCCCAGGTGGGCGTGTCCATTGTCACCGTCCTGCCGGAGCAGCTTCAATCCCCGCTGCTGACCGCCGAGTGGGAAAATCGACTCAAGCAGGTGGAGCGCGGTAAACTGGAGCCGGACGCTTTTATGGACGGCATCGCTGGAATGCTCCGGGAGTTGGTAAAAACCTATGCGCCGGTTAAAGGCGCGGAGGCGCTGTTCCCCTCCGGCCGCGAGATCGTCGGCAAATGTCCCCGCTGCGGCAGCGACGTGACCGAGAGCAAAAAAGGCTTTTTCTGCGAAAATAACGACTGTCGGTTTGGGCTTTGGAAGGACAATAAATTCTTTGCCGTCAAGAAAAAGACGCTGACAAAAACCATCGCCGCCGCGCTTCTGAAGGACGGGCGCGCGAGGCTCACCGGCTGCTATTCCGAGAAAACCGGCAAGACCTACGACGCGACAGCAATTTTGGAGGACACCGGGGAGCGCATCAATTTCAGGCTTGAATTTGACAGGGGGGCGAAAGCGCGTGGACAAAAATAATTATTCCGTTCAGGAATCGTTGGGGCCGGAAATCCCCATCAAAACAACCGCCGTGCCGATGGGCCTGCCGGGTGTGAACCGGCGAACCGTGAACGGTTTTGTTCTGGATACCGGAACCGTGCTGCTGGAGAGCGAGCGCGACGGGCAGGGCCGGTATTACGGCGGGGCCGGGATGGACGGAATGTATCTGCGGACGCCGCGCCTTTTTACGCCGGTAAAAAACGAATCCGGCGAGATCCGCGCGTTCCGGGAAATGCTGCCCGCGCCGGTCAAGGCCTGGAAATCACCCCGGCGCGGCGGGCCGGAACGGTGAGCGCGTATGAAACTTTCAAAATATGAGCAGGAAACCATCATCTGCTATAATGAGGAAGAAGCGACGGCCAGCGTCTACACGTATAACAATCAGCTCATCAAAAAGCTCAAAAGGCTCTCGGAGAAATACCCCGACAAGGTGAAATCGGAGCGCCCGGAGCATCGCGGAGCCGTCAGTTATCTTGTTCCAAAACGCTGCGTTTCCGTCCGGGAGCCGTACAGCGACCAGCGGCGCAAGGCTGACAGTATCCGGGCGAAAACAGCGAAAATACGCCCTCCCGACAGGAGCATACGCTCCCTAAATGAATAGCGAGCGTGCCCCTGCATAGGTTTACCCCGGCCTGTGCGGGGGCACGCTATTTTTAGTTTTAACGACTTTGAAAGGAGCCAACAGACATGAGCGATTACACAAGAATGCGGTTTACCAACACCGAGGACCCGGACAGGAGCGTAATCCTGACGCTCCCAGCCGCGCCGGAACAGTTTCAGGAGGCCATGGGTCGCATCGGCGCGGAAGCCGTCGGAACGGGCTGCAAGGTCACGGATTTTGCAAGCGACATTCCCGCGCTGGATCAGCTCCTGGCGGTTAACCCCGACGCCGTGATAGACGCCGCGCCGGATGAGCTGAATTACGCGGCGGCGCGGATCGCGGAACTGACACCGGCCCAGCGGCGCTTGCTGGACGCGGTTTCGGAAAGCCCCCTGCGCCTGCGGACGCTGGAGCAGATCATCGACTTCAAGGAAAATAGCGAGTTTTTCCTGCTGATTCCCGAAGCGAAAAACGCCGCCGAGCTGGGACGCTATTACGCCTATCAGTCCGGTATGGTGGACATGCCGGAAAAATGGAAAGCGGCCATCGACTGCGAAAAGCTGGGGATGATTGCCGCCGAGCTGGAGCGCGGCGCGTTCACCGCGCACGGTTACGTGCTGCCCACCGGCGACGAATGGACGCCTCATTTTGAAAAGAGCCGCAGCATCCCCGAAGCATACCGCATCACCGGCGCGCGTCCCTCAGTCCGGGAGCGTTTGAAAGCGGAAAACCAAAAGGCACCCAAAGCCAGAGATCATAAGCATGATACGCCTGATCAGGAACGCTGAAAGGAGGTTGCGTAATGGCTGACCATGAGAAAAGCAAAGACCGTTTGAAGGAAATTACCGACAGCATTGAGCAGGGCATCCGGGACCTGTTTCAGAGCGACCGATACGCGCAGTATCTGCGCACGATGTCCCGGTTCCACCGCTACTCCGTCAACAATACCATGCTCATCTACATGCAGAAGCCCGACGCCTCTGTGGTTGCGGGCTTTAACAAATGGCGCGATCAGTTCAGCCGGAACGTCAGGCGGGGCGAGCACGGTATCAAAATCATTGCGCCCACGCCGTTCAAAAAGAGAATCGAGCAGGAAAAGCTCGACCCGGACACCAAAATCCCCATGCGGGACGCGGACGGAAACATTATTATGGAGGAAAAAGAAATTAAAATCCCCATGTATAAGGTGGTTTCCGTGTTCGACGTTTCGCAGACCGAGGGAAAGCCGCTGCCGACGCTGGCCAATAATCTCACTGGAAATGTTCAGCAGTATGCGGTTTTTATGGAGGCGCTGCGGCGTTCTTCTCCCGTCCCGATGGGATTTGAAGCGATGGAATCGGATACGGACGGCTATTTCAGCGGGACCGACCAGCGTATCGCCATCCGCACCGGCATGAGCGAGGTGCAGACCGTTGCCGCCGCCGTCCACGAAATCACCCACGCCACGCTGCATAACTACGAACAGGCCCGCCTTGCCGCCGTCCAGGGCGATGAAACCGCCGAGCCGCCTAAACCCAAGGACAGGCACACCGAGTAAGTGGAGGCCGAATCCGTTTCCTTTTCCGTGTGCCAATATTACGGCATCCAGACCGGCGAAAACAGCTTCGGCTATATCGCGTCCTGGAGCCAAGGCAAGGAGCTGCCAGAGCTGCGGGCCTCTTTGGAAACGATCAATAAAACCGCCTCCGGCCTCATTACCGACATTGACCGGAACTTCCGCGAGGTCTTGAAGGAATATGATCCCGTTCTGGAACAGTTTGCCGGAGACGTGTATCAGTACACGGCCTCCGTGATGGAGCCTCCGTTTCCCCTGCATCCCGTCGAAGAAGAAATCCCCATCATTGTGGAGGATTTGAAAAGCGGCTCCGGAAAGAGCGTCCGCGATGATATTTTAACCGCCGGGGAAAAAGATGGGGCGCGCTCCCAGGATGATCTGCTGCGGCGGCTGGACGAAATCGAAAAAATCTACCCGCCGAGGGAAACCGAGGCGATGTATCTGCTGGATAATGCTGCGTATCTCTATGTGAAGGAAAACGAAAACGGCTACGGCTACACCCTTTACGATAAGGAAAGCCTGCGGGAGACAGTCAGCGGGTTTGCCGATAACAGCGCCGGTTCCATTTCCGACGCTTACGATCAGGCGCTTGCTGCTGAAAACTTGGCCCCCGGAAGCGCCGAAAAGGTATCGCTGGACATCCTCCGGGAGATCGACGCCGTGCGGGAGCGCGATATACAGGAATATCTCCGTAAAAATCATATGAGCATGAACGGCCATCCGAACGCAGAGCCGGAGGTACAAACCGCCCCCGCGCCCGAGGCAGCGGCGAATATGCTGCCGGACGCGCCGGAATTGGCGCTGGATGAATACCCCATGCCGGATTCGGAGCTGACTGTGGCCAATCTGGAAGCCTGCGGGTATCTGGATGGGGACCTGCTGCCTCTTTCCAAAGACAGGGCGCTGGAGCTTTTCGAGCAGGACCTCACCATTTACATGATTGAGGAAGGCGGCGCAAGCATAGCGTTCGACCCGGATGAGATTCAAAAACATAGCGGCCTGCTTGCCATGAGCCGTGAAGAATGGGAGGACAGCCGGGAATTTTCCGCTGCCATTGAGGATCGGATGAAGCATCAGGAGCAGCGGGAAGCCGCGTTTCTGAACACCACTCAGGACGCTTTCGCCATCTATCAGGTGAAGGGCGACGACGAACTGAGGGACATCCGGTTTGAGCCTTTAAGCTGGCTGGAATCCAAGGGGATCGCCGTAGACCACGGCAATTATGACCTTGCTTACACCGCTCCGCTTACCGATAAGGGCAATACGGAGGAAAGGCTGGATGCTTTGTGGGACAGATTCAACAACGAGCATCCCGCCGATTATCACAGGCCGAGTCTGTCCGTCAGCGACATCGTTGCGCTTAAACAGAACGGTGCTGTATCCTGTCATTACGCGGACAGCTTCGGGTTTCAGGAACTTCCGGCCTTTCTGAAACCTGAGAATTATCTGAGAAACGCGGAGATGGCGATGGAGGACGATTATGGGATGCTGGACGGCATCATCAACAACGGTCCCAAAGCCACCGTCGCGGAGCTGGAACAGCAGGCCAAAACCGGCCAGCCGATTTCGCTTCTGGAGCTTGCCGAGGCGTCGCGGCGGGAAAGCGCGGAAAAGAAAAAATCCGTCGTGGAACGGCTCAGAAATCAGCCGGTCAGCCGGGAACACAAAAAAACAGCGCCCAACAGAGGCGCGGAAATGGAGCGATGATATGTTTACCAATGATGAAGTCAACCTGATGTGCATTTACAACACCGGAACGCGGGAGGGCCTGATTGCGGAGCTTGAGCAGATGCGCGGCTATCTCGGTTCGGAGGAAACTGAGCTTCTGGCCCTGACCGATTCCGCGCTGGGAAAGCTCCGGGGCATGAGCGATACTGAGTATGCCGCGCTTGACCTGTTCCCGGATTTTGATGCCGAAGCTGAATAGCAGATTATTTTTCATACGTTATGTCATGTGTGATGGATGTGTGATATATTAATCTTAAATTTAAACCACATATTATCTAAAATAGGAGGTTTTTCATCTTGACTGTGTGTGAGAATATTTCACCTCGGGTGAGAAGTCTATTAGAAGAATATAATTTTAACGCAGAAACCTTGGCAAAATATCTTTCTGTTAGCGTTGACTGTGTATATGATTTGGCACAGGGAAAGATAGAAAAGCTTCCTACTGGCTTCAATGAAAGAGGAAGAATAATAGATAAGATTATGTTTTTAGCTGTTATACCTGAAGAAACGCCAGACCTGAAAGTAAAAGGATTTTTGGAGGTGTTATTGTCTTATCATCAGCTTTCAAAGGAAACTATTGCAAAAATGGCAGAAATTGAAGTTGCTGATATAGATATTTTCCTTGGCAATGAATGCGAAAAGATGGATGCTAAAATCAAATATAAAATAGCATCTGTCACAATGGCACTCCGATTCTTCTTAAAGGATAACGAGCCTGAACAATAGCCAAGATTATGAGCATTATAGGTGAAACAGATTCAAAGAGCAGCCTTCG
>ENA-UOOI01000866-UOOI01000866.1-fermentation-metagenome-genome-assembly--contig:-NODE-866-length-36092-cov-3.905125_pt1 | contig 36092 bp, 25 predicted proteins | sample MGYA00245779_ERZ724027 | MGnify/ENA primary metagenome ERZ724027 (study PRJEB28704, sample SAMN03018318) | fermentation metagenome | biome: anthropogenic terrestrial biome; feature: soil; material...
TGGAGAATTTGAAAAGTAGATATGATTCCATTTTAGAAGTGAAAGATTTAAAAGCAGCCAATCTTTTTTCTTTTACAACAAATAATAGAGTAGGACTTTTAACTGCAACTGGAGCATTGGTTTATGAGCCATATTTTGAATCTGTGTCTGTTTATAAAGCCAATGATATTGTATATATTAAAGCTAAAATGCCAAATGGAAGAATGGCATTGCTTGATACAGAAGGAAAGGTTATAATTCAACCTATATATGAAGATGTTTTTGTTACAGAGGATGAACTTTTGCTTACAAAGTTTAATAATAAATATGGTATTGTAAACTTTGATGGCTTAGGCTACTTATATCCTGAATTTGATACAGTGAAGGTAATGATTGATGAAGATACTTTCTTTGTTGCGTCAATGGGAGAAAAGAATATGGTGTTTAATACAAACAGTGATGTTGTAGAGTATTTTGACAAAGACACTGTTATCTCATTTGTTGAAGTTGAAAATACTTCTTTGTTCCCTTTTGCCTGGATAGAAGAACCAACAGCTGATATTGTAAGATATATTGGTGGAGGAAATTTCTATGTTAGGGAAAATGATAAGTTGAGAATTCTTAACAGAAAAGGGGAAGAGGTTGAAAATAAAAAAGTGTCAATTCCTGCTGAAAATGTAGTTAATTTTGATTGGGAAAGAGTTCTTTTTAGAGCTCAGTCATTTGTTGGTATGATGAATTACGATGGTTTGGTTATTGCAGAACCAAAGTATCAGGATATGAGTGTTGTTGTTCCCGATCAGGTTTATTCTTTTAAGTCTAATGATCAATGGGGCTTAATGAATAAGGATGGTAAAGAACTGACAAGACCTCAGTTTGAATCTTTCAGTGTTGAAACTTATGGTGGTAAAGAAATAATTAAAACTAAAAATGCTCAAGAAAGGACAGCCCTTTTAAACAAAAGAGGCAAACCAATTATGCAAGCCTACTACCAAGATGTGATGCCAGCCAATCTTTCTGGCTTTTACAATCAAATTGAAAATGGAGGTTTGGGAATAATAAGCGCAAAAGGAATAATGTATGTTCGTCCTGAATATGATAAGGTTGATGCATATATTGAAGTAGATACTTTTTTTGTTGCAAGAAGAAATAATAGATTCACAATTTTTGGAACCAATGGAGATGTTATTTATGATGGGTTAAATATTATTGTTGATATTCAAGACTCAACACTAATTTTTGTTGAAAATAACCAACTGAAGAAAACAACAATAAGGAATAATCAAATAATGCAAAACTCAAAACCTATTAAGGTGAACTTTGAAGAGATAGGAAGAGTTTTTGATTCTCTTATTATGGTTAAAAATAAAAAGGGATGGACTTATGCTAATAAGAAAACTTTTAAACCAATTACTACCAAAACATTTGACTACTTAACTCCTTTTGCAAAAGGATATGCTTTGGCTGTTGAAAAAAAGAAACTGAATATTATTGATACTAATTTTAATGTTGTTTTCAACGTTATTGATAAAGATTTAGCTCCAAATGAATTGGAACAGATGGCAAATCTGATTTTTGAAGCTTATAAGAATGGAAAGAGTTATCAATATATTAGAAAAGACAATAAGTATGGCATTTTGCGTTTAAAAGCAATTAAAGAAATAAAAATCAAAAAAATATAATTGTTATGAAAAGAATAGTTTTAATATTATTAGCAGGAATTGGACTTGCATCTTGTTCTTCAACCTATAAATCTTATCCAGTTGAATATGCACCAAATGACATAAATAAAACAACATTCTACTATTCTGTTCCAACCACAACAGAAGTTGTTTTTGATGTTACGTTTATTAAAACAATAAGACAAAAAGGAGTGTTTGCAAATCAAAGTAATCTTTTGGGAGTAAAGAATGTTATTACTGAAGATGAGGTAAAATATGAAGTTAAAGACATTAAAATTTCTTCTCAAGCCAAAACTTCTCCTGTACAACAATTTGCCCTAATTCTTAACAGTGATAAGGTTAATGTAATGCAGTCTCCACAAGGAACTCTTGAAAGCATTAACTTTGTTGAAAGAAAACATCATCCAAAACCTCAGTTCAACCTGAATATTGAACAGGAATCAGAACCTAATATCATTTCTCAAAAGACAATAGAACCAATACAAACATCAATTGCAGCTAAACCTATTTTTGAAAATCTTCTTCAACAAAAAGGAATGTTAGAAAAGGTAAACTTCACTGCTGCAGATGCAGTAAAGAAAATTGAACAGTTAAGAGAAAGACAGATTGAAATACTTTCAGGAGGTTTGGAAGGAACATATATAAATACAACAGTTGATTATATGTATAAACAACTGGATGAGATAATTGATGGATATGTTGCTCTATTTACTGGAACAGAAACCATTGTTGAAGAAACACGTTCTTTCACTCTAACTCCTCTAAAGCCAATAATTGCAGAAGAAGATTTAGTTTTACCTTTAAACAATAGCCCTATTCCACTTTTGGCACGTTTCCATACAAATAATCAAACTGAAATCTTTAAGAAAAATACAGTAAAAGCAATAAACCCAAATCCTCCTGCAGAAATAAATATTTCAGAAATAAAAGTTGAAGGAATTGAAGGAGTTTATAGTGCAGTTCCAGAAGTTGTTTTAATTAGTGTTGAAACTCCAAATAAAACTTTCTCAAACAGAGTGGAGATAAATCAATATGGACTGATAAGAGCAATTACCACCAAAAACAAAAATATTGAATTTAATCCTAATACTGGAGTAATAAAAAGTATTCGATAAAAGAGAAAAATAAAACCTTATTTCAGTAAAATAAAACGCTGTTTCAGTAAATTAAAACAAAGAGTTAGTAAATTAAAACAGTGTTTCAGTAAAATAGAATAAGTCTTTATAGTATACTACAAATTTTTTAATAGAAAAGTTATGTGTAACCCCCAATTTTTTTTAAAATTGGGGGTTACCATTACTATTAAATTTTTGGTACATGTTACATTTATAGGTAAATGTTCCAAGCGTACCAAGTTACCAAACTAAAATAAAGGTTAAAAATTAGTTATTGAAAAAAACTCAATCATAATTGAAAATATGATGGACATATTTAGAAATATGATGGACATAAATTAAAATATGATGGACTTATTTTCACTTATGATTGATATATTTTGGAATAAGTGAAATAAATACCTTACTCATATAAGATTTACTTATAGAGTAAAACTATTTTAATATAAGATAACCTAATAAAAGCTTCTATTTAGGAATTAAACTCTTGGTTTAGGAATTCTTGCAAACGTGAAGGGGTTATGCCTTCTTGCAGGTTTCCAGCTTTGACAATAGAGATATTACCTGTTTGTTCACTAACAATTATTGCAATTGCGTCAGTCTGTTCTGTTATTCCAATTGCTGAACGATGTCTTAATCCTAAATGAGGAGGAATGCTATAATCGGAACTTACTGGCAAAATACAGCGAGCAGCTTTAATCATATTGTCCTTAATTATCATTGCTCCATCATGCAAAGGAGTGTTTTTGAAGAATATTGTTTCAATCAATTGAGTGTTGATTGAGCATTCCAAAACTTCTCCTGTTTTGATAATTGTATCCAAATCGTTGTGTTTTGCAATAACAATTAAAGCTCCAGTTTTTGATTGAGCAAGGTGTTGATAGGCTTGAACAATGGCAGTTGAATTAAAATTGTTCTCATTATCTTTATTGATTCTCCAAAAGAAGAATCTCTTATTGCCTCTTTCCATGCTCTTTGACCCAATTAGAGCAAAGAATCTTCTTATTTCGGGTTGGAAAATAATAATAATACCAATTGCACCTACACTAATAAATTGACCAATTATTTTTGTGAGTATTTCCATCTTAAATATGGACACAATAATCCATAGTATATATATTCCAATAAATGTAAATACAATTCCAAGAGCATTTGTGCCTCTAAGAAGTTTGTAAATGAAATAAATTAGAAGGCATGAAAAAAATAAATCAAGAAGATCTACAATTTTAAATGGAAATGTCTGTGAAATTAATTCAATCATTTTTTGGTCTTATTTGTTGTTTTCAATCAATTCAAAAAGTTTAACACATTCTTTAGCTTCTTTAACGTCATGAACTCTCAAAATGTTGCTTTTATTCATTAAAGCAAATCCATGTAAAAATGTTGTTCCATTAAGTGCTTGTTGAGGAGTTATGGCAAGAGGTTTGTGAATCATTGTTTTCCTTGATATTCCTGTTAGGATTGGAAATCCAAAAGTTTTGAAATCTTCAATATGATTTAAAAGAAAATAGTTTTGCTCAACTGTTTTACCAAAGCCAAACCCCAAATCAAGTATTATATCAACAACACCCAAGTTTCTTAAAGTCTCAATTTTCTCTGCAAAATATTTAGACATATCTAAGAAAATATTATCGTAATGAGTCTTATCTTGCATCTTGTCGGGAGTTGAAGGGGTGTGAGTTAAAACATAAGGTGCTTTAATTTCTCCCATGACTTTGAAAAGTTGGTCGTCAAATTGTCCAGCAGAAATATCATTAATTATATTTGCTCCCTCATTAATGGTTTCTTTGGCAACATCAGCCCACACTGTGTCAATAGAGATTATTATATCTGGGAATTGTTTTCTTATTTCTTTAATAACTGGAATTAGCTGTTTTAGCTCTTCTTCCTTTGAAACCAAATTTGCACCAGGACGAGTTGAACAAGCACCAATATCAATTATGTCGGCTCCATCATCAATCATTTCTTTAGCGTGATTGACTGCTTTTTCAACATTATTTATATATTTACCTCCATCAAAGAAGGAATCATTAGTTAGGTTTAATATTCCCATAATGAGAGGTTTTTGCAATGAAATTAATTTTCCTTGCAAATTTATTGTTCCACTATAAGATAATTTTGTAATTTTATCGTTCAATTTTAGAGTTTTTTTGCTGTTTATTTTGCAAAATTACACATTTTATTTGGAGAAAAATTAATTTAATAACTACATTAATATTTTTATGAATACCTCACAAGAATACGACCAAGTAATAAAGCAATGTAGAGATTTGTTTGCTGCAAAGTTAAAGGATTATGGTGCATCGTGGAGAATATTTCGTTTGCCTTCTGTTACTGACCAAATATTTATTAAGGCTAATCGCATACGCCAATTTCAAGAATCAGGAGTGATGAAGATAGATGAAGGAATTTTGGATGAGTTTATTGGAATAATAAATTATTCAATAATAGCACTTATTCAATTGGAACTTGGAGTGGCAAAGGATGATAAAGATAAACTTGAACTTGAAAAAGCATTAGAACTTTATGATAAGTATTCTCATAATGCTAAATCCCTAATGGAAAACAAAAATCACGACTATTCAGAAGCATGGCGTTCGATGAGAGTGAGTTCAATTGTTGATTTAATTCTTGTGAAAATTATGCGATTAAAAAATATTGAAGATAATCATGGAAAGGTTGTTGTTTCGGAAGGAGAGGATGCTAACTACTATGATATTATCAACTACGGAATTTTTGCAAGCATAAAAATTCAATAATATAAATAAATAGGATTATGAAGTATTTAGGAAGATTATTTAGAATTATTGTCGGATTAGTATTTGTCTTTTCTGGCTTTGTTAAATCAGTAGACCCTTATGGAACTGCCTACAAGATTACTGAATATATTGGTGTATTTGGTTTAGGTGGGCTTATTCAAGCTATTCCTTGGCTCCCAATTGTAATTTCTGTAACTCTATGCAGTTTGGAATTTGTTGTTGGGCTAATGCTGATTTCTGGGTACTTTAAAAAACCAACTAATTGGTTGGTTGCTTTAATGATGTTTTTCTTTACAGTTCTAACATTTATTGATGCACTAACCAACAAGGTAACTGACTGCGGATGTTTTGGAGATGCAGTTAAACTAACAAACTGGCAAACATTCTGGAAGAATATAATTCTTGATGTTTTGCTTGTTCTTTCATTTATGTGGGATAAATTAAAATTATCTTCCAAAGCAAATAGAACTTATGGAAGGTTTTATCTTATTCTTGTAAGCTTTTTGGTTTTGACCTTTACAATATTCAATGCAGTTTATGAACCAATGATTGACTTCCGCCCTTGGAAAGAAGGAAACAGAATGGTGCCAATGCCAGAAGATCAAAAACCTCCTGTTAGTTATGCTACATATAGAAATAACTCAACAAATAAGGAAAAAGAATTTGGTATGGAAGAACTTATGCAAGCTTATAAAGACGATCCTGATTTTGCAACCAATTGGACATTTTTAAATAGTAGAGTGATTAATCCAAATGTAATTTCTGCTGATGGTTTTTCTATGGTTGGAGTTGTTGAACAAAAAGATGTTGCTTTTGAATTTTTGACATATCAAGGTGTTAGTTTTATAGTAACCATTGTTGATTTGGACTTTCCTTCACATAAAACTATGCGAAAAGTATCAAACTTCTTAAGAAGAGCTGCTGAGAAAGGATGCCAGACAGCAATCATTACAGCATCACCAGTTGCAAAATGGGCTGAATTTACCAATAAACATGATATTAAAGATATAATAATTTACTCAACTGATGATAAAGCTATAATGACCATTATGCGCTCAAATCCAGGAATAGTTATGATTAAGAATGGACAAGTTGTTAAAAAATATTCTTGGAGATGTTTGCCTCAATTTGAAAGCCTTAATATAGATATTAAATAGGCTTATAAAGATATTAAAGAGAAAGGACATGCTTAATTTTATTCTTAAGAGAATCGGCTATGGTTTATTGGTACTCTTTGGAGTTATTACCTTAGTGTTCTTTCTTTTTAATATATTGCCAGGTGATTCAGCTCGAATGATGCTTGGTCAAAGAGCAGATGAGAAAAGTGTTGAAATAATCAAAAAAGATCTTGGTTTAGATAAGCCTCTTTATATTCAATATTTATGCTATCTTAATGATCTTTCCCCTATTTCATTTCACTCTTTAAACCCTGAAAGTGCCGTATTTTTAGATAAAGATAAATATAGCTTTTCTACAATTGTTAAAACACAAAATAATTCTCTTGTAATAAAGAAACCTTATCTAAGACGTTCTTATCAAAGTAAAAGACAAGTTTCGGAAATTCTTTCAGAAGCTTTTCCAAACACGATTATTCTTGCAGTGGTAAGTATGAGCTTTGCTCTAATTGTAGGCGTTTTGTTGGGAAGTCTTTCTGCAATTTTCAATGGAAGCTGGTTTGATAAAATAAATCTTTCTGTTATTGTTCTTGGGATGAGCTTGCCTTCATTCTTTGCTGCAATTATTTTTGCTTGGTTATTTGCATTTATACTTGCTCCCTACACTGGACTTTCAATGTTCGGTTCTCTTTATGCAGTGGATGATTTAGGACAGGGACAATATTTGGATCTTAAAAATTTAATCCTTCCTGCCTTTACGCTTGGTATAAGACCATTGGCTGTAATTTCTGAACTTACCAAAAGCTCTCTTTTAGATACTCTTTCTCAAGATTACATAAGAACTGCAAGAGCAAAAGGATTGGTAAAATATAAGGTAATTAAAAATCATGCTCTTAAAAATTCAATGAATCCAGTAATTACATCTGTTTCTGGTTGGTTTGCTTCTCTAATGGCTGGTGCTGTATTTGTGGAATATATCTTTGACTGGAAAGGAGTTGGAGTTGTAATTGTGGATGGATTGGAAAAATATGATTTCCCTGTTGTTATGGGAGCATTACTTGTTATTTGTGTGCTTCTGGTGATTATAAACATCGTTGTTGATATACTTTATGGTGTTTTAGATCCTCGAGTAAGGGTAATGGGATAGTTAACTTTAAGATAAAGTTTTATTATCCTTTTATATAGAAAAATAAATGCCGTTTAAATAAAAATATAAGGCAGATATTTTAAAAAAGTCGGTGATTAATTTCTTTTAACCTTCGTTTATTTTTTGACTAATCAATGGAATTGTTTGAAAGAACAATTTTCATTCAATTCCATCTATCTTTAATAAAAAGCGTATATTTGCATTAAATTACTTTTTAACTAATTATTAAATCAAAAATTTTATGAGAAAGAATATTGTTGCAGGTAACTGGAAAATGAACCTTGGCTTTGATGAAGCAGAAGATTTGATTGATCAAATTAATGAAGAGTTGGAGAAATTTGATGCAAAACCAACCATAATATTATGTCCACCATCTCCTTATTTGGAACTTACTTCCGATATGGCAGAAGAAGGATTGTTTTCATGTGGAGCTCAAAATGTTGCTCAATGGAATAATGGTGCATATACAGGAGAGATATCAGCTCAAATGCTTGACACAATTGGAGTAGAATATTGCATCGTGGGACATAGTGAAAGAAGGAAGTATTTTAAGGAAACTTCAGATGAAATTGCTCAAAAGGTTGACAGATTAATGGAAAATGATATTTTCCCAATATTTTGTTGTGGAGAAGCATTGGAACAAAGAGAAGCTGGAAAGCATTTTGAAGTTGTAGAAAACCAAATAAAGGAAAGTTTGTTCCATCTTTCAGAAGAACAGATTCTTGATGTTATTATTGCTTATGAACCTGTTTGGGCAATAGGTACTGGAAAAACAGCAACAAGCGAACAAGCTCAAGAAATGCATGCTCATATTCGCTCTCTATTGGAAAAGAAATATTCTAAAGAAGTAGCTGAAGAAATTTCAATTCTTTATGGAGGAAGCTGCAATAGTAAGAATGCAAAAGAATTATTTGCAAATAAAGATGTTGATGGAGGATTAATTGGAGGAGCTTCTTTGAAAAAAGATGATTTTATTGCCATAATTAAATCTTTCTAAGACAAAAATATTTTAATTATTTGATGAATTATATTGAATTAGAACTTAGTTTGAGTTCTGTGGACATTTATTCTGATATCTTGCAGAGTGATTTATGCGATATTGGATTTGAAAGTTTCTTAGATAAGAAAGATGGTTTCTTTGCTTATTGTCAAAAAGAAATATTTAATCAAGAGGATTTGGATTTTCTATTAAATGCTTTTAGAGAAAATAATCCATCTGTAAATGTATCTTACGACATAAAGGAAATTGAGCAGCAGGATTGGAATATGGAATGGGAGAAATCTTATGAGGCAGTATTGGTTGATGATTTTTGCTATATAAGAGCAAGTTTTCATCCTCCAATTAAAAATGTTGAATATAATATTGAGATTTCTCCCAAAATGTCCTTTGGGACAGCTCATCACCCAACAACATATCAAATTATTCAACTCTTAAGGAATGAACCTTTGGAAGGAAAAGATGTAATGGATATGGGAACAGGCACTGGAGTTTTAGCTATACTTTGCAAATTGAAAGGAGCTATGAGTGTTGATGCTTGGGATAATGATGAGTGGGCATATGAAAATGCAAAGGAAAATGTGATGAAAAATAATGTTGAAGTAGATGTTAAACTTGGAGACGCAAGTGGTTTGTCAAAGAGTTATGATTTGTTTATTGCCAACATTAACCGAAATATCCTTTTACAAGATATGGCCACATATTCAAAACATTTGAGAATAGGTGGAACTTTGCTTTTGAGTGGTTTCTATGATAATGATGTAGAAATATTGGAAAAGTGCGCAAATGAAAATAATTTGCATTTAGTTACACATATCTCAAAAGAAAATTGGACTGCATTACGTTTTATTAAGAAACAATAAATACATAATGAATAAAAGAATAGTTCTACTACTTGTAATATTTTTTATGAGCTTTAGCTCATTTGGTCAAAGATTCAAAGCTTTCAGTGAAAATCCAGATACTTATGTAGCAGAATTGACAGAGTTTTATTTGTCTGATGCAAATATGAAAAAGGATAAGCAAAAAGAATATGAGGCTCTTATTCTTCAATATGCAGATGTTTTTAATGCTATGCCAGTTCAGCAAAAAAAGGATGTAATGAAACTTTCAAATCTTATGTTAAAGAAGAGAGTTCGTCCTTTGCCTGGATTTTATGATTTTATTGAAACACAAATTGCTTTTAAGACTACCAATCAATCTAATGAAAGTTTTAATCAATGGTTTAAGGGACTTAACTGGACAATTGAATCTTCAACCTTGGGAGGATTTAATAATGCAGTTAATTCTTCTTTGAATCTGGTGAAATATAATACGCTCTATTCAACAAAAATTGTTGACTGGAAGGTAAAACATAATGGCTACAATATTAGAATAGATACTATTAGGGGACCTTATGTTGATTTTACTTCAGATATTGATTTAACTTATTCTTCTCAAAAAGACTTAAACACTATTTTTTCAACAAAAGGGAAGTTCTATATTGTTGAACAAATTTTTGAAGGCTTTGGAGGAAAAGTTGATTGGTCAAGAGCAGGACTTCCAAAAGATCAAGTTTATGCAGAACTGTCAAATTATAATGTATCTTTAAAAAGAGCAGCTATTATTGCAGATTCTGTTCTTTTTACCAATAAAGAATACTTTCAACATAAGCTTTCAGGAACTTTGGAAGATTTATGTTCCGATAAAGTAGGGGATGTAACTTATCCTCGTTTTTATTCATATAAAAGAGAAGAAATAATTAAGAATGTTTTCCCCGATGTAGATTATGTTGGAGGTTTTACTCAACAGGGAGGAAAGTTTTTGGGATACGGTACAGCAGTTGAACCAGCAGAATTGGTAATTAAAAAAGAAGGTAAACTTTTCTGCAAGGCAAAAGCTATTTTGCACCCTTTTAGTCAAGAGGGAATTGCATCTCCTGATTGCCAGATAACATTCTATATAAATCAAGATTCTGTTTATCATCCTGGATTATTATTCAGGTACAATAAAAGTCAAAAAGAAATTGCTTGTATTAATAATAAAGAAGGAATTTCAGCAAGCCCTTGGGTAGATTCTTATCATGCAATAGATATTTACACTGAAGCAGTTTATGCAAAATTAGATGGACATACTTTAGAATTCACTTCAATTAAAGCTCCATCAAACACAGTTTCTTTTGCTTCCTTTGAGTCAAATAACTATTATACAGAAGCAAAATGGGATAAGATAAAAGGTATTGATGAAGTAAGTCCAATATATAGAGTTAAAGGATTTGTTGACAAATACAAGAAAAAGAATATTCCAGTTAAAGAATTTGCACGATATATAGGATTTGATGAAACTCAAGCAGAAGTTATGCTTATGCGTTTAGCAATAGATGGTTTTATCAACTATGAGTCTTATCGTAAAACTGCAATCGTTAAAGAAAAGATATTCGACTACATCAAAGCTAATACTAAAAAGCAAGATTATGATAATTTAAGATTTGTATCATCCACAAAGAATTCAGCAAATGCTGTTTTAAATATATTTGATATGGATTTGAGACTTTATGGAATTGAAACATTTTCTTTATCCGATACTCATTTTGTTAATATTGCTCCAAACAAAGGAGAAATAGTAATGAAAAAGAATAGAAGTTTTGAATTCAATGGGAAGATTTCTGCTGGAAGATTTAATATGGGGGGAGAGAAATGTTATTTCGATTATGAGAGATTTGCTCTTAATCTTCCAAAGATTGATTCAATGGCTTTCTATGTTCCATTATTTGAAGATACAAATAAGATAATAAAAATTCAAACTCCGCTTCAAAACTTGGTTTGTGAACTTCTGATAGATGATCCAAAAAATAAAAGTAGTATAAAAAGAGTCCCTGGATATCCAATGTTATCTTCTTTGGAAGAATCATTCGTTTATTACGACCAACCAAAAATTCAAAATGGTGTTTATTTAAGAGAAAAATTCTTCTATAAATTAGATCCATTTAAGATTAAAGACCTAATGACCTTCAAAACGGATAGCATTAGATTTACTGGAATTTTTAAATCTTCAGGGATATTCCCAGATATAAAAGAACCATTAAAGGTAATGAAAGACTATTCTCTTGGATTTATTATTGAAACTCCTTCCACTGGTATGATTGCATATGGAGGAAAGGGTCAGTTTTATAATAGAATAGATTTAAGTCTGCAAGGACTTTTAGGAGCTGGTTATTTAGATTATATAGCTTCTCGTTCTGAATCAAGAATGTTTGTTTTCCTTCCTGATTCAATGAATACTATTACAGATAAGTTTATATGTTCAAATAAATCTACAGTAGAGTTTCCAGAAGTTAGTGTAGGTAAAACTTCAGAACATTGGTTCCCTTATCAAGACTATATGTTGGTTACTCAACAAGAAGAACCTTTCTATATGTTCTCAGGAGAAGCTTTCCATACTGGAAGTTTAATTGTTAGACCAAGTGGATTAACAGGAAATGGAAGCAATAAGGCAGGCGAAATGATTGTTGAATCAAATAATTTTAGATTTAAGAACATAAATTATAGTGCAGATACTTCCAATTTTACTTTAAATTCTCTTAATGGAAACGATATAGCTTTTAAAGCTAAAGAGGTTAAGGCTTTTGTTGATTTTAAAACGAGAAAGGGAGAATTTACTTCGATGCAGGGAGTTAAACCATGCGATTTAACTTATCTGCAATATGTATGTGAAGTTGATAAGTTTGACTGGATGATGGATACAAAAGAATTAGCTTTATTAAATTCAAACAGTGTTAAGTCAGGAGATTTTCCTACAAAAGATATAAAGAGTTTACTTGAATTAGAACAGCCAGGAGCTAAATTTACAGCAACTAATCCATTGCAAAAAAATCTTACTTTCAATTCAGTACACCCAACTCTTAGTCTTAAAACAAATAAACTGACTGCTGATGAGGTCTTTTTAGTAAGAAGTGCTGATGCTGCAATACGTCCAGGCGATGCTACTTTAATAATTCGTCCAGGAGCACAAATGGATACAATTGATGATGCAACAATTTTGGTTAATACTCAAACAAAGATTCATCAATTCTATAATTCAAGAGTACATATTTACTCCTCTACATTATATTCTGCAAATGGATATATTGATTATGTTGATGAAAACAACAAAAAGCATCCTATCTTTATGTCAAAGATAAATCCTGATCCAACAGAATCAAGAGCATTAGGAAATATAAGTAAAGAAAATGCAATTTCTCTAAGTCCTGCATTTCTTTTCTTTGGAAATGTTCAAGTTGATGCAAGTGATACAAACTTCCTATTTGATGGAGGACTACAGCTTGCTCATAATTGTAATGATAATCTTGCTTGGATTAAATTCAAATCAAGAGTTGATGCAAAAGAAATATATATCCCAATTTCAGAAGCTCCACTTTCTGTAGACGGTCAAAGAATAACAGCTTCAATGCAATTTAATCCTAAGAATATGGAGCCTCGTTCTGCTTTCCTTACAACAGATGTTGAAGGAGATAATACATTTATGACAGCTAAAGGATTTTTGACCTATGATAAAGCCTCAAACGAATATAGAATAGCTTCAATTGAAAAACTTGAAGATATGAAAGAAGCCTTAGGTGATTACCTTGTATTGAATAAAACAAATTGTGATGCCAAAGGACAAGGAATGATTAGTTTGGGATTGAAAAAAGATGGAGTTGTCTCCATGAATAATTATGGAGAGATAAAGATTAATAATAATAGTACAACTGCCGATTTGAATATGAGTCTTGCTATTCGTTTCCCTTTCAATCAACAAGCTTTAGATTTTATGGGAGTTGAACTTTATGAAGATATGAATTTAACTCAAATAGAATTAGAGGCTTCAAAATATCAAGATCAATTGGTTGCAATCTTTGGTCAAGAAAAAGGAAAAGAACTTTACGAAGACTTATTAATTACTGGAGAATGGAAAACTATTCCAAAAGAGATGGATTATACTCTATATTTTTCAAATGTAAGAATGCAATGGGATCCAATTCTTAATTCTTATGTTTCTTATGGAGATGTTGAGTTAAGTATGGTAGGCAAATATCAAGTAAATAAGAATATTAGAGCCAAGATACAACTATTGAAAACAGCTCTTGCAAATGAAATAAGAATTTATATTGAAGCCAATCCAGATCATTGGTATTTCTTCTCCTATAATGGAGCTGCAATGAGTGCCATGTCTTCTAATGAAATATTTAATGATTACATTAAAGCTGCCCCTAATAAAGAAAGAGAATTTAAGGGTAAGGATGGAAAGATTTATACTTATCGTATAGCAACTCCTAATGAGAAAAGGGATTTCATAAGAAAAGTAGAAAAAATTGAAACTTTTGAAGAAAAAGAAGCAAATCAGGAAAATAACGAATAATAAACTATAAATACAATGACACTAATACATTATGTTATGCTATCATTAGGATGTGTGGTAGCATATCTTGTAGGCTCAATTCCTTCCGCAGTATGGATTGGAAGATCGTTCTATGGAGTTGATGTGAGGGAAAAAGGAAGCAAGAATGCTGGAGCAACAAATACAATTAGAGTACTTGGACTTTTGCCAGGGTTATTTGTTCTTTTGACTGACGCACTAAAAGGATGGTTTGCAGTTTATCTTGGTAATTTCTTTGGACGTTTTTATACTGAAATTTGGGGTATGGTTTCTGGAGCAGAATACTTAACATATTATAAATTAGGTTTAGGTGTTATTGCTGTTATAGGTCATGCTCTTCCAATTTATGTTGGATTTAAAGGAGGAAAAGGAGTTGCAACAATGCTTGGAGTTGTTATCGGTATTTTTGAACATCTTCTGCCTTTAATACTTCTAATATTTGTTTTAACTTTTATCTTCTATAAATTTATATCATTAGCTTCAATTGTAACATCAATAGCTTTCCCAATTCTATATGTTACTTGTGGGCATTGGCTCAATTACCAGGTTTATATACCATTAATAGTCTTCACGTGTTTAGTTGCAATCTTTATCCCCTACACGCATAGAAAGAATATTAAAAGGCTAATAAATAAAGAGGAGCCCAAATTCAAATTCAAGAAGACTGTTGACGAATGAATAGAAACAATTAATAAAATAATTAATAATTAAAACAATGAAAAAAACAATTTTGCTTATGCTAAGTGCAGCATTAGTTTTTGGAAGTTGTTCAAAGCAAGACAAAGACATTGCGAACAACCCCTTAGTTAAAGAATGGAAAACTCCTTTTGGAACAACTCCATTTGAAGAAATTAAGCCAACTGATTATCTTCCTGCTTTCAAACATGCAATGAAGATTCACGAAGAAGAAGTTAAGGCTATAATTGATAATAAAGATACACCTACTTTCCAAAACACTATTGTGGCTTTCGATTTTAGTGGAGAATTGTTATATAAGATTAGTGGAGTATTCTTTAATATGACAGCTGCCAACACTAACGATGAAATGCAAAAGCTTGAAGTTGAAATTGCACCAATGTTAGCAAAACATACTGATGAAATCAATATGAATGCAAAGCTTTTTGAAAGAGTTAAAAAAGTATGGGACAATAAAGACAAAGAAAATCTTAACCAAGAACAAAAAATGTTACTTGAAAAGATTTATAAGAGATTTGTCCGTTCTGGAGCTTTACTTTCAAAAGACAAACAAGAAGAACTAAAAAAAGTAAATGGTGAAATAAAAACATACGAATCTAAATTTTCAGCCAACACTTTAAAAGAAACTAAGAGTTATGAATTGGTAATTGATAAAAAGGAAGACCTTAAAGGATTGCCACAATGGTTAGTAGATCAAGCTGCTTCAACAGCAAAAGAAAAAGGTAAGACTGGTAAATGGATATTTACTTTAGATAATCCTTCTGTATTTCCTTTCTTGCAATTTTCCGAAAAAAGAGAATTAAGAGAAAAGATATTTAAAGCTAAAAATAATAGAGGAAACAATGGAAACGAAAGTGACAACAAAGAAGTAATTAAGAAATTAGCACTTCTTAGAGCTCAAAAGGCAGAACTTTTAGGATATAAAACTTATGCTGACTATGTTTTGGAAGAAAGAATGCAAAAAACTCCTCAACAAGTTTACACTCTTTTGGAAGGATTGTTAGAATACTCTATTCCTGCAGCTAAAAAAGATGTAGCGGAACTTCAAAAACTATTAGTTAAAGATTATCCAGGAGCAACACTTGAAGCTTGGGATTGGTCTTACTATGCAGATAAGTTGAAAAAACAAAAATTTAATTTTGATGAAGAAGAAACTCGTCCTTACTTTGAAATCAACAATGTTCGTCAAGGATGTTTTGATGTAATCACTAAACTTTATGGACTAACCTTTACAGAAAGAAAAGATATTCCTGTTTATGCTAAAGATATTCAAGTTTTTGAATGTAAGAATGAAAAGAACGAACATGTAGGAATTCTTTATTTTGACCCATATACAAGAGCTTCAAAAGTTGGTGGAGCATGGTGCAATAGTTATAGAGAACAATATGTTAAAGATGGTAAAAAAGTTACTCCAATAATAACAGTATGTTTCAACTATGCTAAATCTCCTTCAGGAAGAACAACTCTAACAGCAGAAGAAGCATCTACAATATTCCACGAAATGGGACATGCTATTCATGGACTTCTTTCTAACTGTACTTACATTTCAACAAGTGGAACATCAGTTCCAAGAGATTTTGTAGAACTACCTTCTCAAATACTTGAACATTGGTGCTCAAAACCAGAAGTATTGAAAATGTTTGCTAAGAACGAAAAAGGTGAAGTAATTCCAGATGCTTTACTTAAGAAAATTAATTCAGTTGGAACATTTGATGTTGCTTATGGAATGACTGAACGTTATGCAGCAGCTTATTTGGATATGGAATATCACGTTTTAAGTTCTAAAGATAAGATTGATGACGTTGTTGCTTTTGAGAAAAAAGCTATGGATAAGATTGGTTTAATATCTCAAATTCCTCCACGCTATCGTTCAACTTATTTCTCTCATGTATTTACTGGAGAATATGCTGTTGGATACTATTCTTATGTTTGGTCAGAAGTTTTGGATGCAGATGCATTTAATGCTTTCTTGGAAGCAGGGGATATTTTTGATAAAACAACTGCCGATAAATTTAAAAAGAGGAAGTACCGATGAAGCAATGAATATGTATGTTCGTTTCAGAGGAAAACAACCTTCAATTGATGCAGTTTTGAAAAACAACGGAATGAAGAAATAGAGTTTATTTATTTCAATCATCAGAGTTGAAAAACAAAAGGGAAGAAAAGCTTAAAAACATTCTTCCCTTTTTTATTGCTTGAAAATCAAATTTTAATTCCTAATAACCTTACGAGTATAACTATTCTTATCAGTAATAACTTTTATAACATAAACTCCTTTTGGAAGGGAAGAGAGATTTATCTTTTCACTTTTAGTTTTTATCTTATCCGTCGTGCGGGATTTGCAATCCCGCACTATATTATTATTAGGATTTGTAATCCGATACTTATTCATACATATTATTTTATCACTTCAACAACCAATATTCCTTTTCCTCCTGCATAATCAATTGCTGAACTATATTTATATTCTTTTGGCAAATATACAAATTCTTCTTTAACAGGGTTATTATGAATGTAATTTAATTTTTGTTGAAGATAGTCGTATAAGTATATTTCTTGGCAATCAATCCCTTCTTGCCAAAGCTTATAATCCTTTACCTTCCTATCGTTTCTTGCTGCATACTCAAATCTGTTTAACATCCAATCCCTTCTACTTTCTTGGATATTATCATTTATCAATGCAATTATCTTCTTGCTCGTAAACTTCTTAAAGTCTCTTATTATATCAGAAATATTATATCCTTCTTTAGCTCCAACAATAGCATGCAAATGATTTGTCATTAAAACCCAAGCATAAATAATTAAACCTTTCTCCTTTTGGCAATATGATAATGATTCAATAATTACATGTTTATAAGCAGGACGAGTAAAAACATCAACCCAATCAATAACTGTTGATGTTATAAAATACATTTCCCTTGTAACTCTGTTTTGTATCTGCATAGCTTATTGTATATCTTACGGATTACTTATCGGTTTACCGCTTGCCATAGCAAGAAATCCTTATAATAACATAGTGCGGGATTGCAAATCCCGCACGACGGTAATTTGATTCTATGAAATTCATCATAACTTCTATATCTAAGTCCATTTCACTACCAAATTACTATCCAATAAACTGCAATATCTTTACTTTTGTTTACAGCAAATCCTTTTGAATACCCATGTTCCCAATATTCTGGCATATAATTATCTGGTTCATATTTATCATTCGGTTTATAAAACATCCCCGGTTCTGCATCAAGAACATATAGAGCGAAATCTGAAAATAGTCTTCCTGTATAGTTATCCGCATATTGTATATTTTGAAAAATAGGGATAGGTAGTTTATCCTTATAACATGGTCTGTCTATTAAAGACTTGTCGCTATCTGATAATTTTGTTAAATCATAATATTGGTCTGCTTCAAATCTGTTTATTATTAGTTGGCAACTATCCGAGGAATTGTATACTGCTTTTGCTTGCTTTATAAGATCATCTATGGATTCTATATCAGTGATAGTACCTCCTAGCATTAGTGTTTTATTTTCTGAATCAGTTCCAAGGCTAAAAAGTGAATCAACTACTACTACGTTGGGAAAATGCGAAGTATACTTTTTGTCAAATTTCTTTTTGGCATCAAAATATGCTTGGTATAAATCCTTTGGTTTACTACTGGTGCCATCTTTTTGCTGTCCATTACACGAAACGAAAAAAAACGACGAAATAATGATAAAATTCACAAAATACTTTTTCATAATAATTATTTTTTCCCCGTCGTGCGGGATTTGCAATCCCGCACTATATTATTATTAGGATTTATAATCCGATTATTATTCATACATATTATTTTATTACTTCAACAACCAATATCCCTTTTCCTCCTGCATAATCAATTGCTGAACTATATTTATATTCTTTTGGCAAATATACAAATTCTTCTTTAACAGGGTTATTATGAATGTAATTTAATTTTTGTTGAAGATAGTCGTATAAGTATATTTCTTGGCAATCAATCCCTTCTTGCCAAAGCTTATAATCCTTTACCTTCCTATCGTTTCTTGCTGCATACTCAAATCTGTTTAACATCCAATCCCTTCTACTTTCTTGGATATTATCATTTATCAATGCAATTATCTTCTTGCTCGTAAACTTCTTAAAGTCTCTTATTATATCAGAAATATTATATCCTTCTTTAGCTCCAACAATAGCATGCAAATGATTTGTCATTAAAACCCAAGCATAAATAATTAGCCCTTTCTCCTTTTGGTAATACTCTAATGATTCAATAATTACATGTTTATACGCAGGACGAGTAAAAACATCAACCCAATCAATAACAGTAGATGTAATAAAATACATTTCCCTTGTAACTCTGTTTTGTATCTGCATAGCTTTAATATTGTATATCTTACGGATTACAAATCCTTATAATAATATCGTGCGGGATTGCAAATCCCGCACGACGGTTTACAAATCCTTATAATAATATCGTGCGGGATTGCAAATCCCGCACGACGGTATATTATTAGCTTTTTCATATTATATCTGTGTTTAAAAATATATTAAGACAAATTGACTATATAAAATATATAAACAACTATTTCTTTGAAAAGGTAAGTGAAAAAGTATAATAAAAAGCAAATTAAGATAATCCTTCGTGCGGAAGTTCAAATCCCGCACGACGAAGTTTAAAGAGCTTAAGGATATTAAAGTCTTTAAAGTCCTTGGTGTCTTTTGCGAAAGGTAAAATTTTGTTTCTATAAGAGTGTGGGAGTCGGAAATCCCGCACGACGGTAGAATGAAAAAATAAACCTTTATATAAGTAAATTTATATAGGAGATAATTCTTTCTAATCAGCGAATATTTTTGCTAAATCCTTATAAAAAACTTTTTAAACGAAGAGTTTTTACCCCAAAGATGCACGTCTTTCATACCAAAAGATGTGCATCTTTCACTATAAAAGATGTGCATCTTTTTTTTTGTATGTTTTGGGGATTGGAGTTTGTTTTCCAGAAATTGGTTTTAGGATAAATAGTCCTAAATAAACCTAATGAATGGTTTAGGTTTGCAAATATACTAAATTATTTTGAATATAGTGTCGTTTTTGCCTTAATTATTTTACTAAATGTTTAAGGCAAAGGTGAAAGTTTATTTTTATGGGGAAATTCTCTTGGTTTTACTTCTTTGCTTTTAGTTTTTACCTAAGATAAATATTGTATTTTTGCATTAGATAAAAATTTTATTATGTCAAATAAAGCTAATCTTGTTGTTTATAAGGCTTCTGCTGGAAGTGGTAAAACCTTTAATTTGGTTTTGGAATATGTTAGTTTGCTAATTAAGGATACTAAATCTTATGGTAGTATTCTTGCCGTTACTTTCACCAATAAGGCTACTGCAGAAATGAAACTCAGGATTTTAAAAGAGCTTTATGGTATAAAGATTGGCGAGAAAACAGATTTTTTTGAAGCTTTATGTAATAGGAATTCATCAATGAACCCTCAAACTATTCAACTTAGGGCATCGGAGGCTTTGGAGAATATCCTCCATGATTATTCTAATTTCAATATTCAAACCATTGACTCCTTCTTACAAAAGGTTATGCGTAATTTGGCTAAGGAGCTTGGGATTGGTTCTAATTATAATTTGATAATTGACGACTCGGATATTATTAAAGAAACAATTGAAAGGGTTATTTCTTCCACCGATAAGGATAAGGCTTTGTATGACTGGTATATGGATATGATTGATTCGAGGGTTGAGGAGGGAAAAAGGGTTAATGTTGAAAAGGAATTGATTGATTTTAGCAGGAATTTGGATAAGGAGGTTTTTAAGCGTTTTGAATCTGAAATTAAGACTTTGGATAAGGAGGTTTTAAATCAATTTAAGCAAAAAGGGAATGGGAAATTGATTGAGATTAAGAAGAGTTTGATTGCTTATGGGGATAGATTTGCTAAGATTTTTGAAGAAAATGGGCTTATAGTTGATAATTTTGCAGGAAAGAGCAGGGGAATTGCTAATGCTCTTTTGGGAATAAGGAAGGAAAATTTTGATTTTAGAGATAAGACTTATTACCAAAAAGCAATTGATGGAATAGATGGATGGTTTAGTGATTCTGTTAATCGTTCAAGTAAGGCAGATTTAGTTAATAATACTCTAATTCCTCTTCTTAATGAGTATTTTGAATATTTTGATACCTGCAATCAAGAGTTAAGAACATGGCAAGCAGTTCTTCCTTTTATTGATAATATAGGTCTTTTGAAGAATATTGCTAATCATAGGGATGATATTTTGAAGGAAGAGAATAAGTTCTTGCTATCCAATACTTCTAAATTGTTATCGGACATAATTCGTTTGGATAATAATTCAGATATATCTTTTATTTATGAAAAGATAGGCTCAAAGATTAAGTATATAATGATTGATGAGTTTCAAGATACATCACTTTTGAACTGGAAAACACTTTCTCCTTTGGTTTTAGAAAGTTTGGACAACAATCAAAGAAATGTTATTGTTGGAGATGTTAAGCAATCAATTTATCGTTGGAGAAATGGAGACTGGAGAATATTAAACAATATTGATAAAGGAATAACCTATGAGGAATCATCCTCTAATCCAAGAATTCCTAATATTGAAACTTTAAAAACAAATTACAGAACTGATAAAAACATTGTTGAGTTTAATAATAATCTGTTTTCTCAAGGCTTAAACCTTTTATGCGATAATATAGAAGAGCTTGATAAAGAAAGAATAAATCAAATTAAAGGAGTCTTTTCAGATGCAACCCAAGAAACAAAACCAAATTCACCTCAATCAGGGAGCATAAGAATGCAACTGTTGGTAGGGAAGAAGGGCAGTTTTGAAGAAAGAATATTAGATACTTTGAAACAAGAGATAGATTATCATTTAGGAAAAGGATACTCTCCAAAAGATATTGCTATTCTTTTAAGAACAAATGATCAAGTAAGCATTGTGGCAGAATATCTTTCATCGCAAAACTATAATATTGTTTCAGATATGGCATTCAGTTATATGTATTCACAAAGCATTAGACTAATAATTGATGCTTTGAAATATATAAACAATAAAGAAAATACTGTATCACTATTTAATCTGAAAAGATATATATACAAGGATGATAAACCTCTTCAAAGTATAGATGAATCACAAAAAATCCCTCAAGAATTAGAATGGATAGCAAAAAAAGAAATCTTAAGAAAACCGCTTTTTGATTTATCTGTATATGTAATTAAGCAATTGCAATTAGATAAAGATGCAAATGAATTATCATTTATAACTTCTTTTTTAGATCAGGTTCAAGAATACACTAAAAACAACTCATCCAACCTTACTGCATTTCTAACCTATTGGGAGGAAGATTTACAAACAAAAAAGATTATAATAAACGATGATTACGAAGGAATAAGACTATTGTCAATTCACAAATCCAAAGGATTGGAATTTCCTGTAGTTATTATCCCTTATGCCAATTGGAAATTTAGTTCTGAAGCAGAATTATGGTTAAAAGAAAATAGATTAGATTCAAGTATTCCAACTCTTTTATCTAAGAAAAGCTCTTTAAACAATTCTTTTTATCATCAAGAATATCTTGATGAGCAACTACAACAATTTGTAGATAATCTTAACCTTCTTTATGTAGCTTTAACTCGACCAAAACATTCCCTTTCAATTATTGGACAACTTTCAGAAAACAAAGACGGAATTGACTTAAAACACATTGATAATATTTCAAAATATCTCTATATTGCGCTTAAAAAGCAACTACAACAAGAAACAAATCCTGAAGGAGATACTCAATATGCCTATTACCTTGAATCAGATAAACAAATAAATGAAGAATTAGAAAATCGACCCTCAACAACTCAACAACTCAACAACTCAACAACTCAACAAACAAATATCTTCAAAATAACTCCAAACTCAATACCACTTCAATCGAGCTTTCTTGACTCTCAAATAAAATACTCTCAAACCAGACAAGCCAAAGAGTTTATTGGCGCACTTAAAAATGATGAAAAGGAAGAATCTTCTCCTCGCCAAAAAGGAATTATCCTTCATAACCTGCTTTCAAAAATAAATACAAAACAAGATATAGAAAAAACCATTGATACCTCAGTTCAAAAAGGAGAAATAAGTCTTAAAGAAAAAGACTATTATAAAAGCATTGTTGAACAAATGCTTTCCACAGAACAAGCCTCCGTTTGGTTTTCTCCAGGATATAAGATTTTAAATGAAATAGATATTATTGTAAAAGAAGAAGGACAAATTACAACCAAACGTCCCGATAGACTTATGATAACAAAAGACAATGAGATAATATTAGTTGATTATAAATTTGCCAAAACAAAGAAGAATATAAATGAATATTCATCTCAAATAAAAAACTACGAGCAATTAATAAAACAAATTGGCTTTAGTAAAATTCAATCCTACCTATGGTTTGTAGACTTCACCGAAACACAAATATCATCTGAAATTGTTGAGGTAAAATAAAGCTAATTTGAAAATCGTTAATTATTTGTTTACAAGAATTTTTTCTCGAGATAGTTGAAGTAAAATAAATATTGTAATTTTGTACTTAGAATTTTTTTAGAAAAGTTGATGAGATTTTACCTTAGTTTTTTAATAGTTTTTTTGACATTGATTTTGTCTCCCAAAGCATATTCTCAAGATATTACTGTTTTTGATACTTCTTATGTGAGAATGTGCTCAAATGAAATTTACTATGATAGTCATTTTATTGAAGTAAATATTGATTCTGTACGTCTTTATGCTGTAAATGGATATCTAACTACTCTTTTGTGTTACATTTTACCTGATGAACATGTAGATACTTCCTTTACTATTCATTTTACTTTTGATTCAGCTTATAATTATACTATTTTTGATACAATTTGCAATGGAGAGATTTATAGCAATTATGGATTTAATGAGAGGGAAACGGGCTTTTATACTCAAAGTTTGCAAACCATTATGGGATGTGACAGTATTGTTAATCTTAACTTGGTTGTAGGGGAGAAATATAATGATACAATCTTTGCAGAGATATGTAAAGGGGAAATATATAATCAGTTTGGCTTTAATGAAATAGATCAAGGGTTTTATACTCATTCTTTCTTAAGTGAATATGGATGTGATAGTATTGTGAATTTATCTTTGTTGGTTCATGAGCCTTATTATGATACAATTTATGATACAATATGCAATGGTGATATTTACGAATATGGCTTTAATGCTGATTCTTCCGGAACTTATATTCAAAATCTCAATACTCAGTTTGGGTGTGACAGTATTTTAGTTTTGTATTTGCATGTTAATCCAACTTTCTCCGATACAATTAAAGCTAATATTTATAAGGGAAATGTATATAATAAGTTCGGGTTTAATGAAAGAGAAACTGGAGTTTATGAACAAAAACTTCAAACTTATTTAGGCTGTGACAGTATAATTTACTTGGATTTGCAGGTTGATAATGTTTTGTTCCCTAATGTGGTAACTCCGAATGGAGATGGTGTAAACGATATTTTTGATATTCACAATTTGATTGAACAAAAAGCTTTTCCAGAAAATGAATTAATTATATATAATCGTCATGGGAAGATTATTTATAATGTTAAGAATATAAAAGAAAAGTCTGACTTATGGGACCCTAAGGCAACTGGTTCTACAGATGGTACTTATTTCTATCGTTTCTATGGAAAACGCCATGATAAGGTTTTAGAGTTTAACGGCTCAATTGAAGTAATGAGATAAATGATTAAAGATGCTTTTCTGTCTCAAGTTGCTATTAATTTGGCTGAAAAATATAAGGGTGATTTCACAAACCTAAATATAATTTTCACCAACCAAAGAGCAAAGGTTTTCTTCAATGAAGCATTGTATAACTACATGCAGAAACCTTTTTTTTCTCCTCAATATTACACCATTAATGATTTTGTAAGTAAGTATTCTCCATTAGTTGAAGCTCAAGAGATAGTATTGTCTTATTATCTATATGAAGTTTATTCAGAAGTTTTTTATAAAGATAAATCTTCAATGGTTAAGGAAACCTTTGAGGAGTTTTACTATTGGGGTATTATGCTTTTGAAAGATTTTGATGATATTGACAAGAATTTGGCTAATGCAGAGAATGTCTTTAAGAATATTGAAGATTATAAAGAAATTGAGAATAGTTTTGATTTTCTTTCTTCGGAACAAAAGAACCTTCTAAAGGAGTTCTTTAATTCTTCTTTTGGCTTCGAAACTTCTTCTGAAATTAAAGAGAGGTTTATAAATGTATGGAATTGTTTATTCGAAATTTATACTCTTTATAAAACTAAATTAAGAGAACATGGCATTGGTTATTCGGGAATGCTTTACAGGGATTTGGTTGAAAAGTTAAGTGAGTTAGAGCAAAAAGAGGATAGTGTTTATTGTGTTGTTGGTTTCAATGTGTTGAATAATGTTGAAAAAGAAATCTTTTCATGGTTAAGAAACACTTATGAAACTCGTTTCTATTGGGATTATGATAATTACTATGTAAATAATCAAAAGCAAGAAGCAGGATTGTTTTTAAGAGAAAATATTAAAAACTTTCCAATGCCAAATGATTTTGAAATAAATACAAATAACATTCTTACCAACAATTTATCTTTAGAGATTATTTCTTGTCCAAACGAAAACTCACAAACTGGATATATTAGTCAATGGTTAGAAAAGCTAAGTTTTGAAAATAAGGATTTAGAACAAAAAGATATTGCAATTTTACTGTGTAATGAAGATTTACTCCCTTCTGTTTTAAATGCTTTACCTCCAAAAATTGGAAATGAAACAACTAAAGTGAACATAACAATGGGATATAAATTCCAGTTAACGTCTTTGTTTACTTTAATTGATAGCTATTTAAACTATCAAAATTCTTTATCAAAAAATTCATCTCCAAAACTTAAAAACCTCCTTCCTTTTGTTGAACATAACTATTTTAAAGGAGAGTATTCCAATGCTACAAAAGAATTAATCAATAATAATGCAATTTATTTAAGTGAAAGTGAAATAAATTCTTTTAATGATATTTCTTCACTTCTTAATTTAAAATCAAAACCTTTAGAACTGATTATAGCTTTAAAGGATATTGTAAAAATTGTTGCTGATAAGAATATTAATGAAGAAATTGCAAGTTCTCATCAAGCAGTTGAAGAAGTTTTGGCTGAGTCTTTGTATAGATTTTCTAATGTATTGAATAATCTTGAAGACTTATTTAAGGAAGAAAAGATTGATTTGAAAGGTAGCCTACTATATAATACAATTCGCAGTGCACTGAATAGTATAATTGTTCCTTTTGAAGGAGATCCAATTAATGGTATTCAAATAATGGGACTTTTGGAAAGCAGAAGCTTGGACTTTAAGCATATTCTTTTCCTGTCTGCAAATGATGATTCACTACCAAATATTAGTATTGATTCTTCATTTATCCCTTTTACAATAAGGAAAGCATATAACTTAACAACAATTGAAAGGAAAATAGCAGTATTTGCTTACTATTTCTACAGACTTTTGCAACATAGTGAGTCAATTCATTTTCTCTATAATGCAACATCAAGCGACACAAAGCCAAAAGAAATGTCCCGTTTTATTCAGCAATTAAGAATAGAAACCAATAAAGAGTTTAAATATAATTCTATTTCTTGTGGTATTAATTCTCCAAAAGAAAAAGTACTTTCTTTTAATAGAGAACAACAGCATATAGATAAAATATTAAAGAAATCCGAAACAAAATTTCTTTCACCAACCTATATTAATGACTATTTGAATTGTCAACTCAAATTCTTCTTCAAACAAATTATTGGTTTAACATTATCTCAAGAGTTTGATGAAGAAATGCAGGATAATGTTTTCGGAACAATATTTCATGATTGTGCAAAACAGTTCTATAATGAAATAATAGAGAAAACCAATACAAGAGAAATAACAAAAAAGGATATTGAACTTCATTCTAAGAATATTAAAAGGATTGTTGATGAAAACTTTGAGATAGAATATCTGAAGATTAAACAAAGAAAAACCCCAAAGATTGAATACAACCAAATTCAGAATATAAAAAAAGAAATTCTAATAAAATATCTTCGCAAACTAATTGAGATTGATAAGAATTATGCTCCATTTAATATTATTGCAATGGAGGAAGGTTTTGATAAAACATTGGAAATTGAAGGAAAGGAAATTAAACTTGGAGGATATATTGATAGAATTGATTTAAAGTTTAATGCTGATGGTGATGCCATTGTTAGAGTTTTGGATTATAAAACAAATAACTATGAAAAGAAAGAAGTACGTTTAGATCAAATCTTTTTTAATGATGATATTCTCAAAAAACGTAATGACTATTTCTTTCAAGCCTTTTTCTATTCATGGTTAATTAAAAATAATCCAAAATTTCAAGCGCTAATACCTCAAATAAATTACTTTACAATTAAACCTGAAATTCTTTATATAAAAACATCAACAATAGAAAATCAAACAAGTGATATTTATCTTTTAAATGATGATAAAGGTAGAAGACTTATTGATGATTTTGATGAAATATACCAATACTTTGAAGAGAATTTAACTTCTTGTCTGAAGGATATTCTTTCACTGGATAATAATTCCACATACAATCAGAATAAAAATGATTGTGAATATTGTGATTTCCATTCTGTTTGCTATTAGAAGCAGAACTAAATAGAATCTCTTTTCTTACTTTGGCACGCTATTTGTTTCTCTAAAAGTAGAAACAAATTAAAATTTAAATATCATGAAAGCTCAATCAAAAAAACTCGGAAAATTTGTAGGGATGATAGCAATAGTTGTTGCATTTCTTACAGTAAGCTTCAATGCAGATGCTTCTTATTATGGATATAATAGAAATAAAGCAAGAAAAACAATTAACAAAACTGCATACATAATTGAAGAAGCTTATTCTATTGCCGATTATTATGGATATTGGACAGGAAGTAATCTTTCCCGTGCAGTTTATTATAATGATTACGCAGAACATCAATACAATCGCAGAAACTTTCGCAGAGCAATTCATTACTCTCTAAAAGCAAGAGATTATGCCTTAAGAGTAATTGATGGTTGCGATGACTACTGGGATTATTTCTACTATCATAACTATGGATGGAGCCGTTACTATGGTTACAATCCATATTATACTGGAAACCCTGGATACCATTATGGAAACTACAATAACTACTACAACACTTACTATAATACCCATCATAACAATCATGGAAATAACTCAAACTACAACTCCAACAGACCAAATACTTACAACGACCCAAGAGGAAGTAACGGTAGAACAGGAGCATTTGATCCAAACAAACCTAATAATGATAATGGAGGAAACACTTATGGACACTTAAGTAATGATAGAAACTTTAAGAATATAAACACTGAATCTTATTTCGATAATGAAGAATTGAGTCTATTGAAAGAACTTCCTGCAGAAACTTCAATGGAAGAAACCTTCAAAAAAGATAATAAGGGAGTTACATTTAACGATAACAGCTTAAGAAGTAATACTAAACTGATAAATTCTAACCGTACAAGAGCACAAGAATTTAAACAAAACACTCCTGAAGCTTCAAGAACACAAATCAAATTGCAAGAGCCAAAGCGTATAAATGAGGTTAATAGAACTAAAGAGGAAAACAGAGGAAATGTAATAGATGACTCTAAAAAAGAAAATAGAGTAAGAGAAAACAATACTCCTGTAATGGAAACTAGAAAATATGAAAACACTAACCAAACACCTAACAGAAGAATTGAAAGTAGGGAGAATAAAGATAAAGATTCAAAAACATTTACTCCAGAAAGAAACGTTCAACAAGAAAGAAAAACTATAGAAAGAAAGACTCAAGAAAATAATAACTCCAAAAGAACAATTAACAATAATAAATCTAATCCTCAACCTCGCAGTAGCTCAGTTAGAGAATCAACTCCAAGCAAAAAATCTTCTGAATCAAACAAAACATCATCAAATACTAAGACTTCAAGTTCAAGAGAAAAGAAGTTAGAGAGAAAAAGATAGAGGATAGATTTCCAAAGTAAAGCTTATCAATAAAACAACTAAATAATACTATGTCGGGATATAAGTAAAATTATATCTCGACTTTTTTATTGTAGAAATATAACTTTATTTCATTTTACTGAAACGCCCTTTTAATTTACTAACTCTTCGTTTTAATTTTTTCTTTCTTCGTTTTAATTTGGTGAAACAAGGTTTTATTTTATACTTACTTTTTTCTTGATAAAAAAGTAACAAAAAATCAAGACTGTTCACAAATAAGCTAAAAATTGAAGCCTTGAACTAAAAGTTTATAAACTCGCCTAACGGCTCAAACAGAATAAACTTTTTTAACGTTCAAAACTTCAATTTTCTTCACGCTTATTTGTAAAAGGTCGGAGTTAATTAATGTTGATTTTTTTAATTTTAATTTGTAGATTATTCCTATTCAAAATTTTATTTCTAACTTTGGCTTTGGAAATTAATATATATCCTCACTTATGAAGAAAATAATATTTACATTATTACTTTTTGTATGTACAATTGGTAATGCACAGAAGTCTATACCAGATTATAAAATTGATAAAGACACATCTTTTACCGCACTTGGTTTTTATAACTATTTCACGGGAGGTATGGATACTAATTATTTTCTAATGGGACAATTTATATTGGTTTCTTATGATAGTATTTTTGACAAAGGAGATAATTCGTACAGGATAAAAATAATAAATCCTGATGACGGGAAATTGGAAGTTTATTATAGAAATAAATTATTATATATGTTTCCTTTGAAAGATGGTTTTGTTACAGGTGTAGGTTTTGGATATTATATTGCTGACAATAGAGTTGCATTACAAGGAAATTTTAAAAATGGCAAGTTAGATGGATTACTTTTTATATTTGATTATCAAAAAAGAGTTTATGAGTGCATGGAATATAAAAAAGGTAAATTTTTAAAGTCTATTTATTACATTAATGCAAAATCAGAAGAAGATTTGAAATTAAGAAATTCTAAAAGAACGAGTGAAAACCCTTTAAGAGGCGATGAATTAATTATACTATATTGATATAAAGTTAGGTATTTATTTTGGCTGTTGAACGAATAACCTAAGATACTCCAAAATAACCTAAGGAAAAATAAAAATAAGTTAAGGTTATTTTTCTTTAGCTTTGGTGTCTTTCTTTTGAAAGACAAATTTCTTATTAAGATAGAAAACTAAAAGTGAATTAGGGAGGACTACTATTGCTTGACCAATTGCATCGGAAAGTTTATCTTGATTGATTGGAAGGGAATGAATAAATTGAAGGCTATCTGATGAAAGGATACATTCGTATAATCCTGAATGTCCCAAAAGATAAAGCTCCAAAACATTAACTAAATAAACTAATCCATAAACTATAAAGAAATGGAAAAGAAGCTTATTGCTTTTGTTTTCAAATACAATATAACCAGTAGTCTTATAATTAAAAAGTACTCCAATAATTTGGGAGAATAGCAATGATAGGGAGTAATGCAACCCAATCCAAATAAAGAAAAGGAATAAAAAATAACCAACAGCAGTATTGAGTGCACCTACAAAAAGAAATCTAATAAGTTTATTCTCTATTTTCCAGATTAGTGTTATTGGGTAAAGCAAAATTTTCTGTAGCATATTTTTAATTTAAAAGGCAAAAGTAATATTTTTATACTTATCTTTGTAAATTATTTTTGAAATATTTTAACTTCGAATTGACTATATATTTATGGAAAGACCACTTATATTTATTACAAATGATGATAGTTATTGGGCTAAGGGGATTCAACTTTTGATTAAGCTTATGAGTAATATAGGTGATGTTGTGGTTGTTGCACCACTAACTCAACAAAGCGGGAAAAGCCACGCAATTACAACAATTAGGCCATTGCGATTAAAGAAAATGGAAGAAAGAGAAGGCTATATTGGTTATGCTTGCAATGGAACTCCTGTTGATTGTGTGAAGATGGCATTCAGTATTGTTTTTAAAGATAGAAAGCCAGACTTAGTTGTGGCAGGAATCAATCATGGCTCTAATGCTTCAATCAATACAATTTATAGTGGAACAATGGCTGCTGTTTTTGAAGGATGTGCTGAAGGTATTCCAAGTATTGGATTTTCTGTAGACAATCATGATGTTGAGGCTGACTTTTCTCATTGCAGTTCTTTTATAGATAAAATTTCTAAAGATGTTTTGGAAAAAGGCTTGGATGAACATATATGTTTGAATGTAAACTTTCCTCAAGATGAAATTAAAGGAGTTAAGGTTTGTCATCAAGCAAAAGCTTATTGGAATGAGAGATTTTTGGAAAGAAAAGATCCAATGGGATTTTCTTATTACTGGTTGACTGGAATATATAATTGCAGAGATGAAAACAATAGAGCAGACCATATAGCTATGAAAGATGGCTATTGTGCCATTACTCCAATGCATGTTGACTTAACTGCATATAAAGTTATTGAAGATTATAAAATCCGTTTTGAATAATGATTGACAAACTTAAAAAGGATAATTTTTTATTTGGGTTTACTGTTGGGTTAGCTTCAACAGTTGTTTCAGCAATTGTTTTATTGACAGGTTTATTCCTGTTTTCAATGACTTTCAATGATAATCCAAAGTTGTTCTTGTTTTCTTTTGTAGCACCGATTTTTTTAATGCGTTGGTATTTCAAAACAGAAAACATTAAATCAGCAAGAGGAGTTTTGATTGTTATTATTTTGGGATTGCTTTCTCTGTTTGCTTATTTGTATAGCATAGGTTTAGTAACCACCACAAAACTATAAGGAAGATATGAAATATTATATTATTGCTGGAGAAGTTTCAGGCGATTTGCATGCCTCTTACTTAATGAAAGAGATTAAGTTTTGGGATGAAACAGCAGAGTTTAGAGCTTGGGGAGGAGATAGAATGCAAAATGAAGGTGCAACTTTAGTAAAACATATAAAGGATATGAACTTTATGGGTTTTGTTGAAGTGTTGGCAAACCTGAAAGCCATTCTTAATAATTTAAGAGAATGTAAAAAAGATATTCTTGCTTATAATCCTGATTGTGTAATTTTTGTTGATTATCCTGGATTCAATCTTCGTATTGCTTCTTTTTGCCATTTGAAAGGATTTAAAACCTTCTATTATATTTCTCCTAAGGTTTGGGCATGGAAAAAGGGAAGAATTGCTGTTATGAAGAAAGTTCTGACAAAGCTTTTTGTTATTTTCCCTTTTGAAAAAGAGTTTTTCCAAAAATATAATTTTGATGTAGAATATTATGGTAATCCTCTACTGGATGAAATTCAAGATTATAGAAAAACACAAGATAAGGAAATCTTCTTAAAGGAAAATTCATTAGGAGATAAACCTATTGTGGCACTTTTACCTGGAAGCAGAGTTCAGGAGATAAAGAATATACTTTCTATTCAGATGAGTTTGGTTGAAAAATTTCCTGATTTTGATTTTGTAATTGCAGGTCTTGACACATACAATGAGGCTTTCTATAGAAAATATATGCAGGATACTGATGCAAAGATAGTCTTCAATAAAATCTATTCTCTTTTAAATGTTTCCTATTGTGCAGTTGTATGTTCAGGAACAGCAACCTTGGAGACAGCTTTATTTAATGTTCCTGAAGTTGTTTGCTATAAAGGAAACCCAATTTCTTTTGCAATAGGTAAGATGTTGGTTAATCTACAATTTATATCGCTTGTAAATATAATTTTAAATAGAAAGGTTGTTGTTGAACTTTTGCAAAAAGATTGGAATAAGCAAAGCTTGGAAAAGGAATTTAGAAAGATAGCTTACGATAAAAAATACAGAACAGAAATGGAAATGAATTATTCAAATCTACAAACAATATTGGGTTCAGCAGGTGCAAGTAAGAAGATAGCTAAAAGGATTTACGAAATTATTAGTAAGTAGGAGAGAAAAAAAGAAATGAAATTACGACTTAAAATACAAATACTATTTATCTTTATGTTAATGTTTTCCTTTGGACTAAAGGCTCAAAGGATAAATGTCAGAATTTTTGCAGATACTAAATTAAATGAAATATCTTTTATCCCTTCATTTGGCAAATATTCAATTCAAATAGAAGGTGCAAAACAATTACTCCACAAAACAGATGTTGTTAAAATTAAAACTCAATCAGATAAACTTTCCCTTTCCATTAATGATTCCTTAATTGGTAATTTCAAAGAACTGAAATTCTCTTCAGAAGGCTTAATGAGTTTTTTCCTTCTTCGAGGAAAAGATACAACCCTTGTTAAGGATAGAAGATATGATGATGATTTATTTGTGAGTGTTAAGAATAATGGTTTGTTTTTAATTAACAATCTTGAAACTGAAAGTTATATTGCAGGAGTTGTTCAAGCCGAAACATGGGGAGCAACAACTAATGTTGACTTTTTTAAACTCCAAGCTATTTGTGTTAGAAACTATCTTATTAAAAACATAAACAAACATAAAGCTGACGGATTTCATTTATGTGATGGTGTACATTGTCAAGCATATAAGGGTAGAGCCAATCAAGTTGAGGTTATTCAAGGAGCATACAACAGCAAGGGAGAGGTTATTGTTGATTCATCAGGAAACATAATAGAAACAGTGTTCCATTCCAATTCTGGAGGACAAACAGTTAGTTCGGAAGATGTTTGGGGGAAACCTTTCAGTCATTTGGTTGGTAAGATAGATACTTTCTCTATTGGAACTAAGGCTTATCAATGGGAAAAATATATAAAAATTAGAGATTGGAAACGCTATTTTAAGGAAAAGGGCGTTAATATCAAAAATGATTCCATTGAAAAAGAATTGCTTAATTTCTCTCAAAAGGATGGAAGAAAGAAAGAAATGCTTGGTGTTTCTTTGGTGCAGATTAGAAAAGACTTTGGTCTACGTTCCACTTTCTTTGATTGTCAAGAATGGGGTTCTGAAGTAAAACTAAAGGGTAGAGGTTATGGACACGGTGTTGGGCTTAGCCAGGAGGGAGCAATAAATATGTGTAATCAAGGTTATGAGTATTGGCAAGTGATTGAACATTATTTCACTGGAGCAATAATTAAACGTTTGGACGAAGAAAAAATATGAAAAGAATAGTTCTTATAGCATTTATGATGATACTCTTTATTGGAACATCAAATGCACAAAATCAAATAAATTGGTTAAAGATTACTGATGTAGAAAATCAAATAAAAGCAGATGGAAAAGATGCAAAACGTGTTTTCATTGACTGTTATACTGATTGGTGTGGATGGTGTAAGAGAATGGATAAAGATACTTTCTCCGACACAACAATTGCCAAACTAATGAATCATTTCTTCTATAATGTTAAATATGATGCTGAGTCAAAAGAAGAAGTAACCTTTGGAGGTAAAACATATGTTAATCCAACTCCAAATGGAAGAAGAGGTGCAACACACGATTTGGCAAGAATGCTTTTAGGAAATAGATTATCTTATCCTTCATATTCAATTCTAAATTCCGATTTAACCATTGCAACTGTTATTCCTGGATACTATCCAGCAAAGGATTTTGAACCAATGGTTGTATTCTTGGGAGGAAAATATGAATCAAAATATAGCTTTGATGAGTTCCGTAAGATTTATGAAACTCAAATCAAACCCGATTTAATGAAAGAAATAGACAAAAAGGCTAAAACGAAAAAATAGAAATAATTAATCACTAACCATTAATCATTAATCACTACTTAATGCTTAAAAACGAAATAATTAAACAGCTTCTAAAAGAAAATATAATTTTAGCTACAGGTTGTACAGAGCCAGTAGCTGTTGCTTTATGCGTTGCAAAAGCCAAAGAAACTCTTGGCAAGGAACCTCAAAAGATAGAACTTCACTTAAGTCCAAACATAATTAAAAATGCAATGGGAGTAGGTATTCCTGGAACCAATATGAAAGGACTTCCAATAGCTGTTGCAATTGGTGTTGTGGGTGGAGATTCATCTAAGGGATTAGATGTTTTGAATGATGCAAAAGCTTATCTTGACAAAGCAAAACAATGGCTAAAAGAAAACAATTTAGAAGTTGTTCATGCAAAGGATGTAGATAAACTATACATTGAATGCAGAGCTTATTTCAATGAAGAGTTTTCAAAAGTCATTATTTGCAAAACTCATCAAAACTTTACCCATGTTCAAAAGAACGAAGAAGTAATATTTCATAAGGAAGAAAAAACTCAAGAACAAACAAACACCAATGAAAATGTAATTATAACATCTAAAGATGTTTTTGATTATGCAACTAAAACCAATTTGGAGGAATTGGAATGGGTGATGGATGTTGCAGAAGTTATTAAAGCAACTTCTGAAGAAGGTTTGAAAGGGGATTATGGACTAAAAACAGGTAAGCTAATACTTTCTAATTGCGATTTAACAATAAGAGAAAGAGTTATTGCAAAAACTTGTGCAGCATCAGATGCAAGAATGGATGGGGCAACTTTGGCTGTTTATTCCAATTCTGGCTCAGGAAACCAGGGAATAACTTGCACAATGCCAGTTTATGAATATGGAGTACAGACAAACAAGTCTAATGAAGAAATAATTAGAGCTTTGGTACTTTCACATCTTATGTCAATCTATATTAAACAATATATAGGAAGACTTTCAGCACTTTGTGGAATTGTTAATGCTTCAATTGGAGTGTCTTCAGCCTTGGTTTATCTTCAAGGAGGAACTTATGAACAGGTTTGTTACTCCATTAAGAATATGATAAACACATTAACTGGAATGATTTGCGATGGAGCAAAACCATCCTGCGCTTTAAAAATTGCAGCTGGGCTAAATGCTGCTTTTGACTCTTCAACTCTTGCAATAAGCAATATTGTTGTAGACGAAACTGATGGAATAAGCGAAAAAGATATTGAACGCTCCATAAAGAATCTTGGTAAAATTGGTCGTTATGGAATGGATGAAATCGACCAGATGATACTTGAGATAATGACACACAAAGAGAACTAAATATTAGTTAGTAACTAAATAAATAATAAAGGCAATTCAAATTTTGGATTGCCTATATTTTTTTCCCTAACTCCTTATTTCTATTTGCTAACTCCTTAATATTCTTTGCTAAAACCTTATAAAAATTGAATAAGATAAGGTTTAAATTTGCTATGGTCGTACCATAACATCACTATGGTACGACCATAACACTGTTATGGTACGAC
>ENA-UOOI01000868-UOOI01000868.1-fermentation-metagenome-genome-assembly--contig:-NODE-868-length-35947-cov-3.911958_pt1 | contig 35947 bp, 33 predicted proteins | sample MGYA00245779_ERZ724027 | MGnify/ENA primary metagenome ERZ724027 (study PRJEB28704, sample SAMN03018318) | fermentation metagenome | biome: anthropogenic terrestrial biome; feature: soil; material...
CGCTTGAAGGTAAATTGAATTAGAGTGCATACAATACAAAAATTCGGACGTGATCCTATCTTATTGATATATTATCATTGTTTTTAAATCATTGATTTTCGATTAATTCAGATTATTTTCCACCAAGGCATAGTTCAACAAACCAGACTCCACCCATTTGGTTTTGCGAAATAGTTCTGTGCTCGGTAAAATAAATTAATTGACCTGCTCCCGTTTAACGAAAACTATCAATTACCCTCATCTCATTTTGCATCGATTGCTTCCAGTATTTTCCAACACTGGTATAATCCCCTCGGCACATGGAAACAGCCTTTCCATTTGCCTCCTTTCAGATCGAGCAGTACTTCACCACGACGATTCAGGTATCCCCACCATTCGGAATATTCCGGATCTTTGAAATGACTCCAGGTGTAGTCGTGTACTTTTTTAAACCATTGGAGAGACTTCTCAGAGCCGGTTAATTGATACCCTTTCAGCAGCGATATCAATGTTTCCACATGTACCCACCATAGTTTCTGGTCCCACTCCAATTCCTGTAGTGGAACTCCTTTTCTGTCCATAAAGTAAAAGATGCCACCATACTCTTTGTCCCAGCCGTATTCTAGGGTTTTCAGGGTGGTCTCGGTTGCCTTCCTTATCAGTTCGGGACGGTTAAGCCGCACTCCCAGGTCCATGATAAACCACATGGCTTCTATCCCGTGCCCGGGATTTACCAAACGGCCGCTGAAGGAATCGGACAGGGAGCCATCCTGGTTCACATTTTCCACGATAATCCCTCCCAACTCGGGACGCAGGAATACTTCCATCACTTCATGGATACATTCTTCCATAGTTTGTTCGACAATCTCTTTGTCGAGCAGATGTTCGATTTCCAAGGTGAGGTTACTGAGGATCATCGGCAGGGAGAATCCTTTGAGCGGACGGGTACCGGGATAGGCTTTGTTCCATCTCCCCTTGGGATTGTTCCGCCTGGAGAGAATGATATCGAAAGTGCGTTTGGCAATATCGGCGTATTCCTGATTCCCGGTGGCCAGACTCAGTTGTCCGAACGCCATTGCCGCGAAAGTGTAGGAGAAGATATTGTACGGTTCCACCAATGGTTTTCCTTCGCGGGTAAGCGAGAAATACCAGTTGAAGTTGCCGTCATGCCCATACCTTTTTAGGAACTCAGCGCCTTGTATGGCGCAATCGAGCCATTCCTGCCGTTTTTCCACCTTATTATACAACATGGAGAACAACCATATCTGACGACCCTGAAGCCATATAAATTTATCGGTGTCGAACACATTCCCCTGCCGGTCGAGGCAGGTGAAATATCCGCCGAATTCACTGTCCTGCGAGTGCGTAAGCCAGAAAGGAATCACATTTTCAAGTAATTCCGTTTTATATTGCAAGGTCAATATGTTAAAATTGTTCATCCCTTCCATTTTGTATCATAATTTAATTATATTTACTGCTAATTATAAGCTAGCAGTTTTAAGATATATCTGCAAATTAAGATTAATAAATTCATATATTCAAATATAAAAGTAAAATAATTTATTAAATATTGAGTTATTAACGAAGTTTAACTATATGATACGCGATAATCAGTGAGAATTTAAGTTAAAAGATGGGGCGCGCCAGATTGGAAAAAGTTATATTTTACAAGAGTTCGGCAAACAAGAATTTGTATGCCCGCCACTGTCAAGGAATTTATAAACACCAACAGCTTTGTAGCGGTTGCCGATATCCAAAACAGAATTCTGAATGAATATATTGCTGATATGGCGAAATATGCGGAACCTTCCACAAGTAGTAAGATACGAGCCTGTTATGAATCTATTCCTGCTCAATTGGCAAAAGAGAATCGCAAGTTTCAATACAGTGTCGTACAAAAAGGTGGAAGTGCTACTATTTTCGGAGAATCAATAGAATGGCTCAGATATGCCGGCATTGTTCTTAAATGTCAGAAAACGACTCAGGGGACCATGCCTATAAAAGTTCATGTTGATTTGAGTGATTTTAAACTGTATATGTCGGATGTTGGTATGCTTATCATGCAATCGGGCATGGCAGCACAAGCTATTCTCTCCCCTCTTGAAATGGAAACCCCGTTCATGGGAGCCATTGCTGAAAACTATGTTGCACAAGCTTTTTCCGCAAATTTAATTCCACTACTTTATTGGAAAACGACAATACTGCCGAGGTGGATTTTGTGCTCCAAACGGAATAAAATCAGTTCCTTTATATGCGGCTTTCTGTGTCCGGTAACAGTAGGCAAAGTTGTCTCGGGACAGATTTTTGTCATTTATAGTAAAAATGTCAGAAGAGCTATAGTAAAAATATCAGAAGAGCCCGTCCGGAAATTGCGCGGCTTCTTTTAGAGATTCCGTTTTTCCTACATCGATCAGTTTCAGGTTATCCGGGATATAACAGGCCAGTTCTTCTTTATCACATATAGAAAGGTAAAATTCGATAATAGAAAAACGGTCCGGAAGGTCGGCCATATACTGGAAGATAGAGGGTTCGAGAATCTGGATTCCTGCAAAAGCCAATTTTCTGTAATGCCGGGGATCGAAATGGGGAAAAGGTGATTTCACTTCACCTGTTCTTTCATTGATCCATCCTTTCAGGCGGTCATTGCTGTCGGAGAGGAGGTAGCGCGAGGTCTTCCGTTCGCTGCAAACCAGAGTAGTGAGTGGGCTGCTTTGTGCGGGTGGTATTTCTGTTCCGTGCAATGAATGCAGACCGGCTTGTCGCCTTGAATCCGGGATATGACTTTGTGCATGTGCTTCATATAATTTCCGTAAGTCGGTATTGGAAAGAATATCGACATTATGCACCAGAAACGGCTTATTGTCGTTGAAGAACGGGGAAGCCTTTTTGATCCCTCCTCCCGTATCGAGCAGTTTCTCCTGTTCATCGGAAAACTCAATATGAATACCAAAATGATGATTTGCCTCTACAAAATCAATGATCTGCGGTGCAAAATGATGCACGTTGATGATGATCTCATCGAATCCGGCGGCTTTCAGTTTTTCAATCGCATGCTGTAACAACGGTTTCCCGCCGACCGGTACCAGCGCTTTCGGCATGGTGTCGGTGAGGGGTTTCAATCTCGTGCCGAGCCCCGCGGCAAATATCATCGCTTTCATATACTAAAAATAAAGAATAAGGAGCAAAGAATAAAGACTTACTTAATTAGCCAGTTGAATTAATTATCCTTCTTTTATCGAAAGACCTGTTCCAGATTCTGCTCCCGGTGTACCAGCGAGACTTTGATGCCGAATTTTTTCGAAATATGCTCCGCCGTTTTCCGGGCGGCGTAGACCGAGCGGTGTTGCCCGCCCGTACATCCGAACGAGATCATCAGGTCGGTAAAACCCCGATCCTTGTATCGTTTCACATGCCTGTCCACAAGCGGATAGATATTGTCAAGGAATTCCAACATCTCGCCGTCCTCTTCAAGAAACTGGATCACCGGTTCATCCAGCCCGGTTACATTATTATACCGTTCATATTTTCCCGGATTATTGATGGCGCGGCAATCGAACACGTAGCCCCCACCGTTGCCGGACGTATCATCGGGTATCCCTTTTTTATAAGCGAAACTATAGATACGCACTTCCAGTTCACGTTTCCGGGAGTCGGCAAATTGTTTCAGTTCCGTCATCTCCTGCAATATGCCGCTGAGATAGGGATATTCGTCGAAACCTTCTTTCAGCAAATCCCGGAGATTGTTCAGGGCGAACGGTACGCTTTGGATAAAATGGGGCTTTTTCTCAAAATACCCCCTGAATCCGTAAGCCCCGAGAACCTGCAATGTGCGGAAAAGGACGAACTGGCGCAGTTGTTTCGGAAAATAGGTCTCGTCTACTGGCTGGTATTTTTTAAGTGACTCTATATATGTGAGAATGAGCTCATCCCGCAACTCTTCCGGGAAATTGGCTTTGGCCTGCCATAGGAATGAGGCCACATCATAATAGACGGGACCTTTCCTGCCGCCCTGGAAATCGATAAAATAGGGATTTCCGTCCACCAGCATCACGTTGCGCGATTGAAAATCGCGGTACATGAAAGTTTGCGGTTGCTCCCGAAGCAGGTTCCCTGCCAGTTTTTCAAAATCATTCTCCAGCAGGTCTTCCTGAAACTCCATACCCGTAGTCTTCAGGAAATTATATTTGAAGTAGTTTAAATCCCAATATACGGAGCGGCTGTTGAAGCCGGGTTGAGGATAGCAGGCTCCAAAATCGAGCCCCTGTGCACCTTTTACCTGAAAATCGGCAAGCATCGCAATGGTTTTGTGCAGGAGCGCTTTCTCTTCATGACTGAAAACGCCCGTCAGTCTGCCGCCTTTTATGGTATCGAACAGGATCTCATCTCCCAGGTCCTGTTGGATATAGAACATTTCATCCTCCGAAACGGCAAATACCTCAGGGGTGTTCAATTGTTGTCGGTGAAAATGACGGGACAGTTCTATAAATGCATGATTTTCCTCACGCGATTTCCCATGCACGCCAATAAGCGATAGATCATCCTTTTTCAGGCGAAAATATCTCCGGTTCGATCCGGAAGAGGGTAACGCTTCCAGCGTGGGACTTCCTTTTCCGGTGTACGTGGTGAAAAGAGATATAAGTTGTTGCATATCAATTATTATCTTGTTATTCTAACTCTTTAGTCCAGGCGTTTGCCGATGCATCGCTCGGCATGCGCCAGTCACCGCGGGGAGAGAGGTTTACCGATCCTACTTTAGGACCGTCGGGCAGGCAGGAGCGTTTGAACTGTTGGGCAAAGAACCTTCTGTAGAACAGTTTCAGCCATTTCACTATTTCTTCGGGAGAGTATTTCCCTTCAAACGCCTGCCCGGCCATAAAGAGTATGCGTGACGGAGTGTCGCCATAACGGAGCATACGATGCAGGAAGAAATCATGCAGTTCGTAAGGGCCTACGAAGTATTCGGTTTCCTGTGCAATTTTCCCATCCTCACCGGCCGGGAGCAGTTCGGGGCTGAAGGGAGTGTCGAGTATATCGTGTAATATCCTGCGGGAGGATTCTTCATCTGTCCGGGCATCGGCGATCCACTTTACAAGGGTAGCGACGAGCGTTTTCGGCACACTTGTGTTGACGCCGTACATCGACATATGGTCCCCGTTATAGGTCGCCCAGCCCAGCGCCAGCTCCGACATATTTCCGGTGCCTACCGCCAGGCCTCCTATCTTGTTGGCATAATCCATCAGTATCTGGGTGCGTTCCCGTGCCTGGCTGTTCTCATAGGTTACGTCGTGATGGTCCGGATCGTGGCCGATATCCCTGAAATGTTGTGTGACGGCATCCACAATGGATATTTCCTTAACGGTTACTCCCAATGATTTCATCAGGGCCACGGCATTGCCGTATGTCCTGCCGGTAGTTCCGAACCCGGGCATAGTGATACCATGGATATTTTCGCGGGGGAGACCCAGCAGGTCGAATGCTTTGACGGTTACCAGAAGCGCCAGCGTAGAGTCCAGTCCGCCCGAAATACCGATGGTCACTTTCTCTACACCGGTATGCAACAGTCGTTTGGCCAGTCCATGTGTCTGAATATTGAACACCTCCGAAAGGCTTTCATCGTGATCTTTTTCCGGGGGTATAAAAGGATGCGGATTGAACCTTCGATATATTTTGTCTGAAGTCACAAAATCGATATAGCAGTCGATCCCGCTTGTGCCGTATGGCGCTGTTGCCGTATAGTTGCTGTTTTTCAAGCGGTCGTAGCGCAACGCGTCGATGTCGATGTCGGTAATGATCAGTTCGCTTTCCGGTGAAAATCGTTCCGACTCGGCCAGCATGGATCCGTTTTCGGTGATGAAGCAAGCTCCGGAGAAGACCATATCGGTAGTAGATTCACCCCAGCCTGCCGAAGCGTAGATATATGCTGCGTTACACCGTCCCGATTGTTGCAGTATGAGCGACTTCCGATAGTGGTTCTTGCCCACCAGTTCGTTGCTGGCCGAGAGGTTAAAGATCAGTTCGGCCCCCTGTATAGCTAATCCGGATGATGGCGGGACAGGCATCCACAGGTCTTCGCAGATCTCTATACCGAAAGCGGCGAAAGGAGTGTGGAAAATCATCCCTTTCGAAGATACCGGTACGTTCTTACCCTCGATATCTACTGAAAGATCGGAAAGATCCTTCCCGGAGGTGAACCATCTTTTTTCGTAATACTCATTGTTGTTGGGAATATATGTTTTGGGAACAATACCCAGGATCCCTTCGCCCGACAATACGGCGGCAACGTTGTAGAGGCTGCTTTGGATACGCAGGGGAAGTCCCACGATGACGATGAGCGACGGTTCCTCTTGCATGAAACGGATCAGCACGGACAAAGATTCCATCGCTTTCTGCTGCAACGTTTTCTGAAAGAAAAGATCGCCGCAGCTATAGGCCGTGAGGCACAGTTCCGGGAAACAGAGGATCTGTACATCTTCCCGCTGAGCCTGCTCTATTACCCGTTTTATTTCGGTGGTATTGTAATCGCAGTCCGCCACCTTCAGTTTCGGTGATGCGGCCGCCACGCGTAGGAATCCGTAATCATTTATGTTCATATTCAATGGGTTTGCAATCTTTATCACAAAAGTACATGAAAAACTTCGTCTTCCCAAGCGCGTAAAATGAAAACTGTTCTTTTACAAAGGAAAGAGCACGCATAGACTCAATTATTGATAGATTAATTCCATTTTATATTTCCATCGATCAAAATAAAGATTCCATTGGCCGGACTCCACCTCACCCCGCTGAAAATCTACCGTTTCGCTACGGGGGTATTTTTTCCCGGGATAAAATTCCCCCGAAAAACCGGAATTGATATACAAACGGTAGGAATCGATACCACTCATGAAAAACTCCTGTCCCGGCTGGATAGGGACTGCCCCGCCGCGCCCGAATGAGATATCGACCGGGATCCAGCCCGTACCTTCAAAATAGACTTCTGCCCAGTCGTGCAGGTTCACCTCTCCCGGATGCGTCATCCATCCGCTTTGCCAACGGGCCGGAATACCTTTGTATCGCAACATCGTCATCATCAGCAGTGTTACCTGTCCGCAATCGCCTTTGCGGTTTTCAACGACATATTCGGGAATATTGGCGATGGTGGAATATTCGAGTGCGCTTGCCCAGGGAAAGCCGGCAGCAATATAACGATAAACTGCCTGCAGGATCTCTACAGGCGTTCGGGCATTTCGGGTTACACTGTCGGTCAGATTCCGGATGTTTTCCGAAAACCGGATGTGTGGCTTTTGTTCCGCAGTATATGTTTGGAATACTATGCTGCTTTTATCATAAGGTGCTGCCTCTATCTCAGATAGATCGAACCACTCTCCCCGGGAAGTGAATCCGAAATCGATCCAAAAAACTGTCGGTTTGCCTCCTACTGCTTTTTGTTCCATATACAGGCTCGTGTGTGCTGTTTTGTCGTCAGATAAGATGTAGTCGGATGGTGAGGTTGCCAGCAATTTTACATCCGTTTGTCTGCTGACATCTTTTCTCGGAAACGGTAACCAGGCTTTCAATATTTCTCCGTCGGGAACAACATCTGCGTTTACCATTAGTGTGTATCGCGCTCTCATTGTTTTCTTAGGAAGAAGATATTTCCCTTTTATTTCACTCTCAGTTTTATGATTGAACGCGTTGATGAGCAACGAATCGCGCGGTGTATCTGATCCGGGCGCGAGGATCTTTGTCAGCTCTCTCGCCGAAGCATCTACCCGGAATATATTGGGTGCGGCATTCCGGAAATATCGTTTTTCCCCGTCGATGATCCTGAATTCGAGTGTTTTGGATCGTTCCCAACTATCCATCAGTGAATCGGAAGGGGTAAACAACCGGTTTTTTTCTATCCAATCGATTATTTCATCCTTTGTTTTGTTGAAATCCAGTTTTACCCTGTGCAAAGAGTCTTGCGTAAAAAGAAGGGTCCGCTGTTGCGGTTCGTTTAGCTGTCCTTCCTGTACAAGTGAATCGATCAGTGCTGCTGCTCTTGTGAAATTTCCTGATACGATCTCTTTGTTGATCTCCCTGATAGGATCCTGGCGTTTTGGTGAAGAACAGTCGAGCAGGAACAGAAGAATAAGTAAGCCCAAAGTTGTTCTCATGGGTTGTGATTTTTAAAGTTGAACGTTGCGCACAATTTGAAAAAAATCCGGAAGATTTTTGAGCAGCGAAGTCATGGAGTCGAAAACTACCGAAGCGCCTGCGTCGGTCAAGACGGAGTCGGGGAGGGGACCTGTATTCACGGCGATGGTAAAGATACCGGCTCCGACGGCCGATTCGATACCCAGCGGTGCATTCTCTATCACAATGGCTTGATTGGGTTTCAGATTGCCGCCTTTCTGCAGCCCCATCAGATAGGGCTCAGGGTCGGGTTTGCCGTGCTCCACGTCGAAAGCGGTCACCATGGTTTGAGGCGTGAACACGCCGGGGAAATGAATGTCGAGCCGGTCCAGCAGCGAGGGTTGACCTGATCCGGTGACCAGCACGGGCTTTAGCCCGTTCACCTGTACAAATTCCAGTATTTCCGCAGCTCCGGGAAGGATCTTGCCACTGTTATATTGCTGGAACAGTTCAGTTTTACGGGCATAAATCTTTTTTATTTCCTCATCCGTGGCATCACGGTGCAGGTTTCGTTGAAAAACGGCGTCGATGGTCGATTTGCCGATCCGGCCTTCCTGAAGATAAAATTCGTGGGTCAGGTGGTGGAGTGCCCTTTCATCCATAGTCTGCCGCCACGACTTATCATGGGCCGGCATGGAATCATATAGTACGCCGTCCATATCGAAGATAACGGCTTTAAGATCGAAATGCGTGAACGAATGTGTATGAAGATAATCTGAAAGTATTTGTTCCATCTTGAACGTTTGTTGCGATTATGATTCGCTTGATGGTTCAAATATACAAAAAAAACCGGTGTTGTGCAATTTATTTGTTTTCAGCCAGCCGTTTTACTTCTTCTAATCCGTTGGTAAATCCTTCATCCATATCATGTTCATATTCATCCTCGATATCAACGGATACGGTCAGTGTGGTAATGCCATCCGATTCACTCAGCAGGTATTTTTCAAAAGACCCTCCCTCTCCGTAGCTTTTGCCTTCAATTCCGTTCAGCACTTCGCCCAGATGGTTGAAAATTACTTCATATGGTTCTTCCAGTTTCGTGATGGTCGCAATCATTCCGTTACGGTCCGGATCCAGAAACAGTGTCTTTCCTCCGATTTTCCAGTCCGACTCATAGTGAGATCCCGGCATAAAATGTTTTGTCCATTCCCGGTATGTATCGTCATTCCACAACGTTTCCCATACTTTTTCAATCGGAGCATGTATTTTCTTTTCAAATGAGATTGTTTTCATACCATAATTATTTGACTGTTAATAACTTTGTTATTTCTTTATTGCTTCGCTTTAAACGAACCAACGGGAAATACTCTGTTGGTTTAACAGTCACTAAATAGAAAAAGTTGCCGGCGGGCAACTTTTCTTACCATATGACAAGATAATAAGGAAAAGAAAATTATAATCTTGCTTTGATCACTTTGGTTGCTTCCTCGTAACCGGGTTTTTCCAGCAGGGAGAACATATTCTTTTTGTAGGCTTCCACTCCCGGCTGGTTGAACGGATTGATCCCGAGCAGATAGCCGCTGATGCCGCATGCTTTTTCGAAGAAATAGATCAACTGTCCGATATATTTTTCATTCAACCTGGGTATTTCAATAGATAGGTTGGGAACGCCTCCGTCCACATGCGCGATGCGTGTACCCAGTTCCGCCATCTTATTCACTTCATCCACCCGTTTCCCTTCCAGATAGTTTAATCCGTCGAGATCCCTCTCATCGCGCGGGATCCGCACTTTTTCGTTCGCTTCCCCGATCGATATCACCGTTTCGAAGATGGTGCGCTCTCCCTCTTGTATCCATTGGCCCATAGAGTGCAGGTCGGTGGTGAAATCGACTGCTGCCGGGAAGATCCCTAGACCTTCTTTCCCTTCGCTTTCTCCGTAAAGTTGCTTCCACCATTCGGCCAGGTAATGAAGTTTAGGGTGATAGTTCACTAAGATCTCGATCTTCTTGCCCCGCTTGTACAGTTCATTACGGATCACTGCGTAGATGGCGGGGAGATTGTAATCGAAGGAGGTGGAAGGTGCGGTAGCTTTTTCTATTTCCACAGCACCGCCTACCAGTTTGCGGATATCTATCCCTGCCACGGCAATGGGAAGCAATCCCACGGGCGTGAGTACGGAATAGCGTCCCCCTACATTGTCGGGGATGACGAATGTTTTGTATCCTTCCGTGTCGGCCAGGGTACGAAGGGCTCCTTTCGATGCGTCGGTGATGGCTACAATCCGTCTTCTTGCCTCTTCTTTCCCTACTTTGTCTTCCAGTTGGTCTTTCAGCAGCCGGAAAGCGATAGCCGGTTCGGTGGTCGTGCCCGATTTGGAGATATTGATGATGCCGAACTGTTTGTCGTCGAGATAACGCATCAGTTCACAGAGATAATCTTCGCTGATGTTATTTCCGGCATAAAGGATCACCGGATTTTTGCGTGCTTCTTTCTCCTGCAGCCAGTCGAATGAGCAGGAGAGGGCGTCGATCACGGCGCGGGCGCCGAGGTAACTGCCGCCGATACCCACTACCACTACTGCCTCGCAGTGCGTCCGGAGTACCGTTGCCGCATCTTCGATCTCCCTCAGTACCTGGTCCGTAATAGAGGAGGGGAGGGTTACCCATCCCAGGAAATCGTTACCTTCGCGGGAGCCGTCATGGAGTGCCTGATTGCAGATAGTGGCTCCTGCCGACTGTTTCAGAATATCCTCTTCCGAAAGGAACCCGGAGAGATCTTTGATCTGTAATTGAATCGTATCCATTTTTGTTGATTTGTTGATTTGTTGATTTCAAAATAAATCGATCAGCTTCTTGATACCGTTCTGTGGGGAAAGCTTTTCGTAAAGGATCCGGTAGACCGTTTCGGCAATGGGCATATTGATATTGAAACGGCTGTTCAGTTCATAGATACATTTTGCCCCATAGTATCCTTCGGCGATCATCTCCATCTCCAGTTGCGCCGACTTCACGGAATAGCCTTTCCCGATCATCGCCCCGAGCGTCCTGTTCCTGCTGAACTGTGAATAGCCGGTCACCAGCATATCGCCCAGATAATGCTGTTCGGTGATATTGCGTTCAAGAGGAACTACGCCGTTGAGAAAACGCGACATCTCCTTGGCACAGTTACTCATCAGCACTGCCTGAAAGTTGTCGCCATAGAGAAGTCCCTGACAGATACCCGCTGCGATAGCGTAGATATTCTTCAGTACGGCAGCCAGTTCAATACCCACCACATCATCCGATACACCTGCTTTGAGTACCCTTGAATTGATTGCCTCTGCAAGTAGCTTTGCTTTTGTCTCATCCTTACTGGCCACGGTCAGGAACGAGAGTCGCTCCAGCGCCACTTCTTCGGCATGACAGGGACCTGAGAGAACGCCTATGTCTTCAAAAGGGATCTTAAAATTGTCGGCGAGGAATTCACTCATCACCATATTGTCGTTCGGGATAATCCCTTTCAGCGCCGATACCATGAATTTTCCCCGGAAGGTGTTGTTCCAGATGCGGCGGAAATATTGTTTCACATAGGGAGAGGGAATGGCGATGATGATGGTGTCCGATTCCTTGATCGCCTTCTCCATGTTGGAATAAAAGGTGATCTGCGCCAGGTTGAATTTTACATTGGTCAGATAGCTGGGATTGTGGCCGAGTTTATAAAAACCCTCTATCTGATCGTCCCGCCGGATGAACCAGTTCATATGTTTTTGGTTCATCAGGACGATTTTCGCCAGCGCTGTTCCCCATGTGCCGCCGCCCAAAATACAGATTTTACCGATAGAATCCATTATATGTTTTTTTCTGACAATCCGGTATTACAGTTCCGAAGCATTGGCTACCCATGTTTTCACTTCTTCGGGGGTGGGATTGTTCAAATTCAGTTTGAATTTTTTATTCAATCCGCATACCTCCTGATGAAGCTTGTTGGGGTTCATCTCTTTGAGGTTTTTTACCTGGTTATACCCTGCCTGCTGGAGCGGGTCGACCCACTCTTGCGGTATCCCGATATCGGTATATTGCGAGGCAGCATCCTTTTTTGCCGTTTTTTCCGGACGCATTATCGGGAAAAGCAGTACTTCCTGTATAGAGGTTTGTCCCGTAAGCAGCATGGCAAGCCTGTCCATCCCGATACCCATCCCTGATGTGGGCGGCATACCGTATTCTAAGGCACGCAGGAAATCCTGGTCTATGAACATCGCTTCGTCATCCCCTTTTTCCGAGAGGCGGAGTTGCTCTTCGAACCGTTCGCGCTGATCGATCGGGTCGTTCAGTTCAGTATAGGCGTTGGCCAGCTCCTTCCCGTTGACCATCAACTCGAACCGTTCGGTCAGTTCGGGATTTTCACGGTGGCGTTTGCAGAGAGGCGACATCTCGATGGGATAGTCGATGATGAAAGTGGGCTGAATATATTTTCCTTCGGCCTTTTCACCGAAGATCTCATCGATCAGTTTCCCTTTACCCATTGTCTCATCCTGTTCCACACCCAGTTGTTTGCATACATCCCGCAGTTGGTTCTCGTCCATCCCGCTGATATCGATGCCGGTATGTTCCCTGATGGCATCGAGCATGGTTACCCGTCTGTAGGGTGCCTTGAAATCGATCTCGGTTTCACCTGACTTCACCTTCGTCGTTCCGAGTACTTTCATCGTGACGAACTCCAGCATCTGTTCGGTGAATTCCATCATCCATTTGTAATCTTTATAGGCAACGTATATCTCCATTACCGTGAATTCCGGATTGTGCGTGCGATCCATCCCTTCGTTGCGGAAATTGCGCGAGAACTCGTAAACGCCTTCAAATCCGCCCACGATCAGCCGTTTCAGGTAAAGCTCATTGGCAATTCGAAGATAGAGCTCAATATCAAGTGCATTCAGGTGTGTAATGAACGGGCGTGCGGCAGCTCCGCCGGGAATACTTTGCAGCACGGGAGTATCCACTTCCAGATAACCATAGCCGTTAAAAAACTCACGCATGGCATCGAAGATACCGGTCCTTTTCACAAAGATATCTTTCACCCCGTCATTCACCAGCAGGTCTACATATCGCCGTCGGTAACGCAGTTCGGGGTCGGAGAATTTATCATAGGCTACACCGTCTTTCATTTTCACGACAGGCAGCGGTTTCAATGATTTTGACAGCAGTGTGAGTTTTTCCGCATGTACGGAGATCTCCCCTGTTTTTGTGCGGAAAACAAAGCCCTCCACACCCACGAAATCGCCTATATCGGTCAGTCTCTTAAATACGGTATTGTAGCACTCTTTGTCTTCACCGGGACAAATATCGTCACGGGTAATATAGACCTGTATGCGGCCTTTGGAATCCATCAATTCGATAAAGGATGCTTTTCCCATGATGCGGCGGCTCATAATGCGGCCTGCAATACTTACCGGACGGTGTTCGGCATCGTCACTGAATTCGTTTTTTATATCTGTGGAATAGGCGTTTACATCATACAGGGCGGCGGGATAAGGTTCTACGCCCAATGCCCTCAACTCCTCCAGGCTTTGCCGGCGTATGATCTCCTGTTCACTCAGTTCTGAATTGTGCATAAATAGGATTGTTTTCGCAGCCATTTTCACCCCCTCCCTAATGGATACCGACGAGGCAATGGCACTTTGCCTGCAAAAGTACAAAATAATTCACTAATATGGATATTTTGAATTTTATTCTACTGTTTCTTTCAGGCTTTTCCCCGTGTTTAGATAATCAAACAAATTTATTCCGTATAATCAGTCTAAATTACGGAAAAAATTCTTTAATTAGAAATTATTATTTATTTTTGTAATATTATTTGTGCATTGTGATAATTTATTCCGGAGAATCCGGGTAAAAGTGTTGGTATGGCCGACATTTTGTTAATTCTTGCACCCTCTGAAGATGGATATTGATCGGGTAAGTGAAATAGTAAACGGGGAACTGCTCTTTGCACCGGACATCCCCAACCGTTACACGAGTGCTTTTGCATCGGATCTGATGAGCGATGTGCTGCGTTATTATATGGAAAACACGCTCCTGATAACAGGCTTATGTACTTTGCAGGCTATCCGCACGGCGGAGATATCCAATATTTCTTGTGTTATTTTCGCTCGCGGTAAACGGGTCTCGAACGAGATGATTCAACTGGCAAAAGAAAATAATATAGCGGTCATTGAATCCGGATTGACTGTGTTCGATATCTCCGGTAAGCTTTATCAAAACGGATTGAAACCGATTTTGGGATGAAAATAGAGTACTATATAGAAGGGGGTAATTTCAGCACCGCGGGTAGTGCGAGTTCGGAAGTAAAGAAAACATTGAAGCAGTTCAATATTTCCCCCCTTCTGTTGCGAAAGGTCGCGGTTGCGCTTTATGAGGCGGAGATGAATGTGGTAGCCCATGCTTACCGGGGTATTATGAGCGTGGATATTCAACCGTTCTGTATCTGGGTAGTGGTGGAAGATGAGGGCCCCGGTATCGAAGATATCGGAAAAGCTATGGAAGAGGGGTTCTCCACGGCAACGGAAGAGGTTCGCCAGATGGGATTCGGAGCGGGGATGGGATTACCCAATATTAAAAAGAACAGTGATGAGATGACGCTCACTTCCACCCCCGGTGTGGGAACACGATTGGAATTGAGCTATTTCGTTAAACTAAATAATTAGAGGACAAGCTTAATGGAATAAAATTCCAAAAACCAGGTTCACTCTTTGTTCTTTATTTTTTACTTTTTATTCTAATGAAAGACAGGAACTATGCCCATTCCATACAGATCGACCCGGACAGATGCATCGGATGCTCGCATTGTATGCGTGTATGTTCCACAGGGGCTATCCGCATCGTGGACGGGTATGCGTGCATACAACCCGAAAGATGTGTCGATTGCGGTGAGTGTTTTCGTGTCTGTCCGCAGCGGGCGGTCTATGCAAAAGATGATGGGCTTGCCTCTCTTCCCCCGGAGAACTACAAGATCGCCCTTGTGCCTTCTGTTTTTATCGGCCAGTTCCCTTCAGAGTATTCCGCCACACAGGTTTTGAATGCCGTGAAACAGGTTGGTTTCGATGAGGTGTTCGAAGTGGAGCAGGCGGTGGATTTCATGAAGGAAGCCTACCGCTCCGTGGCGAAAGGAGATCCCCCGCATCCGCTCATCAGTTCCTATTGTCCCGCGGTCGTACGGCTTATCCAGGTGCGGTATCCTTCACTTACCGAGCAGATCATGTTGTTAAAAGCGCCTCACGACATTGCCGCGCTTTATCTCCGGAGGTCGAAAGTGAAAAAGGGTATCGGTCCGGAAAAATTATCTATTTATTATGTTACTCCCTGTGCCGCAAAAATTGTGGCCGCCCGCGCACCGGTAGGAGAAGTGAAGTCGCCTATCGACGGGACTGTCAATATGACGGAGATCTATAATAAGGCATCTAAAATCTTACACAGTTTCAAAAAACCGGGGTTGCACAAGACGTTCGCCAACATGAGCCCCGATTCGGTCAACTGGTCGTTATCCGGAACCGAAAAAAAATATTTTCCCGGGAGAAGCCTTGCTATTGACGGGATGGATAATGTGATCGAGTTTCTGGAAAAACTCGAATCGGGACATATCTCCGATATCGATTTTCTGGAGATGCGCGCCTGCGACCAGGGTTGTGCGGGCGGTATCCTGTGCCCGGGGAACAGATTTCTTGCAGTGGAGAGGCTGGAACAACGCCAGAAGAGATTGCAAAAACTGAAAGATGCCGACAACGGAAAGGTGAGGAACCCGCTGATGGACTACAAAGAGACGCTTCATGCAGTGTCGGGTGTCGATCCTGTCTATCCGCGCGGCGGCCTTTTGCTGGATGAAGATATGGAAAAAACCCTCATTAAACTGCAACGTATCGAGAGGTTGATGACTTATTTCCCCGGCTTCGATTGCGGAGCCTGTGGCGCACCCGGTTGCAGAAACCTTGCGGAGGATATTGTGAAGGGAAAAGCCAGCATTTCGCATTGTGTTTTTGTACAGCGTGTTATGGAGAAAAATTATAAACTGAGTCCTGATCAGGCCTTTGTAGTCATAGAGAAGATATGGGGGAAGAACAGGCTCAATAAATACAGGGATTCACATGGGAACCAGTCTGAATAAACTGAAAGAGGAGTTACGATATGAGTGTCTGTCCGGCAAAGAATGGCTCGGCACAACTGCGGACGGCGCTTATGTATCCGATCTGCTGAGCGACGTGATGGGTAAGGCGCAGCCCGGTATGCTCTGGATCACCTCGCAGGTGCACAGGAATATTGTGGCGGTGGCTTCGCTGAAAGAATTGAGCGCCATTATCGTGATCAACGAACGGAAAGTAGATCAGGAGGTGCTGGAGCAGGCCGACTCCGAAGGGGTGGTCATCCTTGCATCGGGAAAACCTGCCTTTGAAACCGCGGGGGAACTGTACCGGTATTTAATCCGATGAACGCCGATCTGCATATACATACCTGCCTCTCTCCCTGCGGAGATCTGGAAATGAGCCCGCGCAACATTGTCCGTATCGCGAAGGAGAAAGGATTACGGATGATCGCGATCACCGATCATAATAGTACGCGGAATGTACCGGTTTGTATGGAGCTGGGCGAACGGGAAGGTATTTATGTGATTCCCGGCTGTGAGGTGAATACACGGGAAGAGGTACATACGCTCTGTTACTTTCCGCACCTGCAGGCGATGGAAGCATTTCAATCTTATCTGGATGAACGGATGACCGATATGAAGAATGATCCTGATCGCTTTGGATATCAGGTAGCCGTGGATGAAAACGACCGGATCGTCTATGAAGAAGAACGATCATTATTTATGAGTATAGAGGAGGGAGTAGAAGGTGTAGCGGACCAGGTGCACCGGCTGGGTGGCATTTTCGTGCCGGCGCATATCGACCGGCCGAAGAACAGCCTGATCAGTCAACTCGGTTTTATACCCTTTGACCTGAAATATGAAGCGTTGGAAATTTCGAAGGCGACAACGCCCGGAGAATTTCTCAAAGAGCATCCCGAGTTGGAGGGGAAACGTTTCCTGCAAAGTTCAGACGCCCATTATCCTGAGGATATTGCCCGCGCCTATACCCGGTTTGAAATGGAGGAATTGAATTGGAGAGGTTTTACGGATGCGCTTTTTAATGGCCGGTTCGGGACATACCGTGACGGAACCGGCCGTATACCTGGATCAGCCTTTCCGGAAAGAATATACAATATAACACAGGAGACGGGTTATGATTGATCTGGCCATGCATATGATGGATATCGTGCAGAATTCCCTCCGCGCCGGCGCCGGGAAGATCGAAATCGAGCTGTTGGAGAATAGTCGTGACCATACGTTGCAGTTCCGGGTAAAGGATGATGGCAGCGGCATGGATGGGGAAACGGTGAAAAAATTGGGCGATCCCTTCTTTACTACCCGCACTATCCGGAAGGTCGGATTGGGAGTCCCCTTTTTGAAAATGACCTGTGAACAGGCGGGGGGTGCATTGAGTGTATTTTCGGAAGAAGGTGCGGGGAGCGTTGTCGAGGCAGTTTACCGGACCGACCATCCCGACTGCCTGCCGTTGGGTGATATCGCCGGGTATTTGGTGCTTTTGTTGAGAGCGAATCCCGAAGTCCATTTCCGGTTTACCTGCCGGATAGACAAAGCGGAATTTATCCTGGATTCGGATGTTTTGAAGGAGCAGCAAATTGAATTGGAACATCCTCAGATGCTGGCTGCAGTGAAAGAATATATCCGGGGGAACCTCAGGGAGATCTACGAAAAACAGCCGTCACGCGGATTTTTATGCATGTGAATAAGAACAAAGATTCAAGATTTCAGGATTTTAAGATCCCAAATCCCAAATCCCAAATCCCAAATAATAAAAAGAGTATAAACAATTAACTTTGAATAAATATGGATGGAATCAAAACACTCGCCGACCTGAAAAAGAAACAGGAGGAGGTGAGGTACCGCATGAGCCTCAGAGACAGGGCGGAGGATCCCGACTCGCTGGTCCAGGTGAAAGTGGCAATGGCCACCTGTGGTATTGCTTCGGGCGCCAAAGAGGTGATGGAGTTCTTTATAGAGGAACTCGACAAAAGAAAGATCGACGCGGTCGTCACACAGACGGGCTGTATGGGATACTGCTTTGCGGAGCCTACCGTAGAGATTACCCTGCCGGGCAGGGAGCCGATGGTCTTCGGTTATGTGGATACCCGGAAAGCCGACGCGATCATCGAGCGTTATATCAAAGAAGGAGAATTGGTGGATGGTATCATCCCGCGGAATTACAATACCATTTGAAATACTGTTTATGAGTCGATACAAAATGCATTTACTTGTCTGTGGCGGTACCGGTTGCCACTCTTCCGAAAGCAACCTGGTATATGAAATGCTGCGCGACGAAGTGGAAAGAAAGGGGCTGAAAGGAGATGTGCAGGTCATTCGTACCGGATGTTTCGGTTTTTGTGAAAAGGGGCCCATCCTCAAAATCCTGCCTGATAATACTTTTTACACGCAGGTAAAGCCGGTCGATGCCAAAGAGATCATCGACGAGCATATTATCAAAGGCCGACGGGTATACCGGTTGCTCTATACCGACCCCGAAACGGAAGAGCATGTCCCCGATTCAAAACATATGGGATTTTACAAGAAGCAGTTGCGTATAGCGCTTCGGAACTGCGGCTCCATCGATCCTGAGAATATTGACGAGTCTATCGCGCGTGACGCCTATCAGGCGTTGGGAAAAGTGCTTACCGGGTATACCCCCCGGGAGACTATCGACCTGGTCAAACGGTCGGGATTGCGGGGCCGCGGCGGCGCCGGTTTCCCTACCGGATTAAAATGGGAGATCGCGGCAAGGAATGACGCCGCTCAGAAATATGTGGTCTGCAATGCCGATGAAGGTGACCCCGGCGCATTCATGGATCGTTCCATCCTGGAAGGCGACCCGCATTCCATCCTCGAAGCGATGGCTATCTGCGGCTATTGTATAGGCGCCACAAAAGGGTTGATCTATATCCGTGCGGAATATCCGCTGGCCATCAAACGATTGAAAATTGCCATTGCACAGGCGCAGGAATACGGATTGCTGGGAGACCATATCTTCGGCACCGGTTTCAGCTTCGACATCACATTGAGATATGGCGCCGGCGCATTTGTCTGTGGTGAGGAAACCGCGCTTATCCATTCCATGGAAGGGAAACGGGGTGAGCCGTCCAACAAGCCGCCATTCCCTGCGCAGAGCGGATATTTAGGAAAACCGACCAATGTGAACAATGTGGAGACTTTGGCTAATATACCGGCGATCATACTGAAAGGGGCTGAATGGTTCTCCTCTATCGGTACGGAAAGGTCGAAAGGGACGAAAGTGTTCGCCCTTGCGGGTAAGATCAATAATGTGGGATTGATAGAGGTGCCGATGGGTATCACCCTGCGGGAGATCATCTATGAGATCGGCGGCGGCATAAAGAACGGGAAAAAGTTCAAGGCGGTACAGACCGGAGGGCCGTCGGGGGGCTGCCTCACTGAAAAGCATCTCGATACGCCTATTGATTACGAAAGCCTGACTGCAGCAGGTTCCATGATGGGATCGGGCGGGATGATCGTACTGGATGAAGATGACTGTATGGTATCGGTGGCAAAATTCTACCTCGGTTTCATTGTGGAGGAGTCCTGCGGAAAATGCGCTCCCTGTCGCATAGGTAACAAGCGGTTGCATGAAACCCTCGGGAGGATTACCGAAGGAAAAGGAATGCAGGAGGATATTGAGAAACTCAGGAACTTAGGAAGTGTCGTCAAAGATACTTCTTTGTGCGGTCTGGGGCAGACATCTCCCAACCCGGTACTCTCTACACTCGATAATTTCATGGATGAATACATGGAACATGTCCATGATAAAAAATGCCGTTCGGGGCAGTGCCGGAATCTGCTCTATTATGTGATATCGGAGGAGGACTGTATCGGGTGCATGGCTTGTAAAAGGGTGTGTCCCACACATGCTATCAGTGGTGAAAAGAAAGAGGTGCATGTAATTAATCAGGATATCTGCATCAAATGCGGCGCCTGCATGGAGAAATGCCAGTTCGATGCTATCAGCCTGAAAAATGATTATCCCAGAGAGGTGGCAGCAATTAGCAATTACTAATTGCCAATTACCAATGAATCAGCGGGACACAAATCCTGAATTACAAATCAGCGAAGCTGAATCTTGAATCTTGAATTTTGAATCTGAAATCAAAAAATATGATTGAACTTACAATAGACAATAAAAAGGTGCGGGTGGAAGAGGGAACCACCATCCTGAAAGCAGCCCGGAAAGCAGGCGTGGAAATACCCACACTGTGCCACTTCGAACTTTGCGACATGGGTATAGAGAATAAACCGGGCGGATGCCGTATCTGTGTGGTGGAGGTGGAAGGACGCCGTAACCTGGCCCCTTCCTGTATGACCGGGGCCCAGGAAGGAATGGTAATCCATACCCACAACATAAGGGTATTGAACGCGAGAACGACAGTGCTGAAGCTGATCATCTCCGACCATCCGTTCGATTGCCTGGTCTGCGCCAAATCGGGACAGTGCGAACTGCAAAGCCTCGCCATACAATTCGGTATCAGGAGCCAGCCCTATGGCGGGGAGCAATCCAGATACCGGAAAGATACTTCTCCTTCCATCATCCGTGATGTAGACAAATGTATCATGTGCCGCAGATGTGAAATGATGTGTAATGAAGTACAAACCGTAGGTGCGCTTGCAGCAGTGAACCGCGGATTCATGTCGGTAGTGGCGCCTGCTTTCGAGATGAACCTCGAAGACTCGCCCTGCACCTACTGTGGACAATGCGTGTCGGTCTGCCCCACCGGCGCGCTGACCGAAGTGGATCATACCAACGATATCATCCGCGCCCTGAGCGATCCCGCCAAAACGGTTGTGGTACAGACGGCTCCCGCCGTCCGCGCGGCCCTGGGAGAGGAGTTTGGCCTGCCCCCCGGCACGCTGGTCACCGGAAAAATGGTCTCCGCACTTCGGGAACTGGGGTTCGATTACGTGTTCGATACCGATTTCAGCGCCGACCTCACCATTATGGAAGAGGGGACAGAACTGCTGCAACGTCTTCAGGGACACCTTTCCGGTGACCCGACTGTACGGCTGCCGATCCTCACCTCATGCTGCCCGGGATGGGTGAATTTTTTTGAGCATAATTTTCCCGATCTGCTGGATGTACCCTCTACGGCAAAATCGCCGCAACAGATGTTCGGCGCCATTGCCAAGTCTTACTTTGCCGAAAAGACAGGGGTGAAGCGGAAAGATATGATCGTGGTCTCTATCATGCCCTGTCTGGCAAAAAAGTATGAGTGCCAGCGGGATGAATTCAAGGTGGATGGCAATCCCGATGTAGATTACTCCATCTCCACCCGTGAGCTGGCTGCTTTTATCAAGCAGGCCAATATCGATTTCCTGAACCTTCCCGAGGGGGACTTCGACGATCCGCTGGGAGAATCGTCCGGCGCCGGTGTCATCTTCGGCAATACCGGAGGTGTGATTGAGGCAGCCTGCCGTACGGCATACGAACTGTATACCGGCAAGACCTTGGAAAAAGTCGATTTTCATGCGTTGCGCGGGATGGAAGGTATCCGGTCCGCTACGGTCGATTTCGACGGACTGCAACTCAATATAGGCATAGCGCACGGGCTGGGGAATGCCCGTAAGCTGCTGGATGACGTGAGGACCGGCCAATCGCAGTATCATGCGATCGAGATCATGGCCTGTCCGGGAGGATGTATCGGCGGGGGCGGGCAGCCTTATCACCATGGTAACAGCGAGATCCTCAGTAAACGCGTCGCGGCGATCTATTCTGAAGATGAACGCAAGACAATCCGCAAATCACACGAAAACCCGTCCATCATCAGGCTTTACCAAGAATATTTGGGTAAACCCGGAAGTCATAGGGCGCATGGTCTGCTTCATACGGAATATTTTCCGAAGAGTAATGAGGTTACCATTCATTTGCGTGGTTAGCTGAGTGGAAAAGGTGAAAAGATGAAGAGCTGCGACAGGGGGATGAAAATTCCAAATCTTGAATCTTGAATTTTGAATCTGAAATCTGAAATCTGAAATCAAAATAGTTATGAATCAGAAGATAAATATAGCGCCTGCGGTGTTTGAATATATGGAAAAGGTGACCGGCACTGACGGTATAGAGGTGAAAGTGAATCTCCCCAAGGAGAAAATAGAAAAGATCAACGGCATCTGCGATGGTTTCGGCAATGAGCCGGGGGAGCTGATCAATGTGCTGCATGAAGTACAGCATGCGTTCGGATATATACCGGCGGAAGTGCAGGATGTGGTAGCTCATAATCTGCATCTGCCCGTCGCGCAGGTATATGGTGTGGTCACTTTCTATACTTTTTTCTCCATGATCCCCAAAGGGGAGCATCCTGTCTCTGTCTGCACCGGTACGGCCTGTTATGTCCGCGGCGCCGAAAGGGTACTGGAGGAATTCAGGAAAGAATTGAATGTTGAGGTAGGGGAGACTACACCCGACGGCAAGTTCTCGATCAACTGCCTCCGTTGCGTAGGCGCCTGCGGCCTTGCACCGGTGGTGTTGGTAGGTGAGAAGGTATACGGCCGGGTGTCGCCTGATGGGGTGAAGGCGATCATTGGCGAGTATAAAAAATAAGATGGTCAATCATTCGGAAACAGTGGCAGATTGACCGGGGTTCTTTCGAGCATTTTGGTCGCCCTTCTGAAAATTCCATGCAGGTACGCCAGCGCCATTCCGTAGTTGGTTACCGGGATACCCGCTTCGATAAACGGACGGAGCCGGTTGAGTAATTGCTTGCGGGTAACCATGCATCCGCCACATTGGATAACGAGGGAAAAATCGCGTATGTTCGGGGGGAGCTCCGAGAGCCCCGAGACAATTGTGAAATACAACTTTTTCCCGGTGAACTGTTGTAGCAGTTCCGGGATCTTTACCCTGCCGATATCGTCGCAACTGGTCTGGTGCGTACAACTTTCCAACAACAGGATATGATCGCCCTCCTTAAGCCGCGAAATGTGCGGCGTACCTTCCAGAAAAGCGGTGAAATTGCCTTTCAGGCGCGCGAAAAGGATACTGAAGCTGGTCAATGGAATATCTTCCGGAAGCGCCTTCGCCACGATATCGAACACCGAACTGTCGGTGACCGCCAGAGCGGGCCTGATACCCAGTCTCAAAAAGTCGGGGATCTCACTCTCCCTCACCACTACTGTGACGCACCTATTGTCTAATGCATCGCGGATGGTTTGATTCTGGGGAAGGATCATCCGCCCTTCCGGCGCCTCACTATCGATAGGTGTGATGAGTAACACCACATCTTTTGGACGTACCAGGTCGCCGACAAGCGACCTCCTTTGAAAAGCCGTTGTTGGGATAATTCGTTTTAGTGCGGTAATCAGCCTGTTCTTATCGGCCGGGTTGATGGTGCTGAAATCGATGATCTCCGCGTTGGAGTGCTGTTTAATGGCGGTTATGGTGATGGCGGCGATCTTATCGATATCGTTTTTGTTATGGGCGAAGAGGTAAGGCACCTCATTTTTTTTAAATTGGTCGATCAGTTGCACTTCATAATCGCCGAACTGATTGCCGGCAATCAACAGGATGGCGCAATCGACTTTCCGGATCACTTCCTGCGATTTCTGGATTTTTTTCTCCCCGATCTCCCCCAGGTCGTCTATCCCGGCAGTATCTATCAGTATGGCGGGACCGATGTCGAAAATCTCCACCGATTTTTTCACAGGATCAGTCGTCGTTCCCGGGAAATGAGACACAATGGAGATATCCTGTCCGGTGAGCATATTGATCAACGAACTTTTGCCGGTATTCCTGCGGCCGAATATGCCGATATGTAAACTGTTAACGCTCATAACTACCGATAGAGATCCCTTTCGCCCTGTTTAATCCTGTTTATCTTTTCCCCTACTTCATTCCGCATCTTTTCATTCAGCCCGGCCATATTTTTTTCTATCACTTTCCAGCCTTTTTCCGCTGTTGCTACAGGAGCGTAATCTGTTAGGTATTCGGCCAGTGTGAGGATGGCATTGGGTGTACAGAATCGTTTGATAAAGCCGGGAACGGAAAACTCCATGAAATGTTCCCCGGTCCTGCCGAGGCGATAGCAGGCTGTGCAGAACGAGGGAAGCATCCCCTGTTGCAATAGTTCATCAATGACTTCATTCAGTGAACGGTCGTCGTTGATACGGAACTGGCTCCTGTTCAGGTCCAGATTCTTCTGTTGGGAAATATAGCTGCCCAGTTCTATTTTTGTTCCCCCGTCGATCTGCGATACCCCGTACTGTATCAGTTCGTTACGCAGAGCTGCCGGCTCGCGGGCGGTAAGGATCATACCGGTGTAGGGCACTGCCAGCCGAAGGATGGCTACCAACCGGGCAAATTCCTCATCGGAAGCGAAATAATGACTACCCATCCGGAGCATTGAAGCATCTTTGATCCTGGGAAAGGAGATGGTGTGCGGCCCTACGTTATAGCATGCCTCCAGGTGGTTGGTGTGGCGCACCAGCCCCATCACCTCAAAACGCCAGTCATAGAGGCCGATCAGCGCGCCGATTCCCACATCATCCAGGCCCGCCTCCTGTGCCCGGTCGAGTGAAGTAAGCCGGTGGTCATAATCGGATTTCTTTCCCCGTATATGGTAGGTTTTGTAAGCCTCCCGGTGATAGGTTTCCTGGAACACCTGATAGGTGCCGATACCTGCCTCTTTCACGATCCGGAACCCTTCTACATCCAACGGCGCCGCATTGATATTCACCCGCCGGATCTCACCCTGCCCTTTCTTCACGCTATAGGCTGTTTTCACCGTCTCCGCGATGAATCCGGGATTGTATTCGGCATGCTCCCCGAAGACCAGAATCAGTCTTTTCTGCCCACTCTCCTCCAGCGCTTCGATCTCTTTTACAAGCTCCTCCCGGGAAAGTGTTTTTCGCACCTGTTCGCTGTTCGATACCCTGAAGCCGCAATAGGCACAGTCGTTGGTGCATTTGTTACCCACATAGAGCGGGGCGAACAGTACGATACGGTTGCCGTATACTTCTGTTTTGAGTGCTTTGGCTCCCTCTTTGATGAGCCTTACCGATTCCCCGTCGGTTGCATTGATGAGGATAGCTGTCTCCTCCAGGTTCAGGCGATTTTTCGCCAGCGATTTATCGATGACCTGTTGCACCTTTCCGGGAGAGGAGACCGTACTATTCAGATAGTCCCATATTTCATCCGCATCTATAAACGGCTGCATGGGAATGTCCGGAACGCGGTATTGTTGGGGGGTAAATTGCATACGATTTTTATTTCCTCACTTAATCACAAAGATAACATTATCAGAACGATTTTGCCCTATCACTGCCGAATAAATTTTTATTTTAATTCAATGATGTTCGTCTTCTTTATGAAAAATATATACCTTTGTGAGCCGGAATCATTTTGTTCTTCAGATAAGCATTCCGGGAATAAATTGATGGAAAAAATAAGCATTTCATGTCAAAAGTTGATTTCAGGGGTTTGGGTGTGGCCTTAATCACTCCTTTCAAAGAGGATAGCTCCGTAGATTACGAAGCGCTTTCCCGGCTGGTGCAATTTCACCTGGAGAGCGGCACTGATTATATTGTAGCATTGGGTACCACGGCCGAGACTCCCACACTTTCAAAGGAAGAGAGAGCCGATGTGGTCCGTTTTATCGTAGAACGGGTAAATGGTAAGATACCCGTGGTGATAGGTATCGGCGGCAACAATACGGCCGATCTGGTCAATGACCTGAAAAATACCGATTTTTCAGGTATCAGCGCTGTTTTGTCTGTCACCCCTTATTATAACAAACCCACCCAGGAAGGACTTTATCAGCATTATAGCACCCTGTCGCAGGCATCCCCGCTGCCTGTCATACTTTATAATGTGCCCGGAAGGACCGGCGTGAATATGACGGCCGAAACTACGCTGCGCCTGGCCCGGAACTGTAGCAATATTACTGCCGTGAAAGAGGCTTCGGGCGACCTTGGCCAGATCAAGGCAATCATAGATGGTGCTCCGGCAGGGTTTCACGTTATTTCGGGCGATGATGCCATTACTACCGATGTGATCGCGCTCGGAGGAATAGGGGTGATCTCGGTATTTGCAAATGCCTTTCCCGGTGAGATGGCATGGTTGGTGAAGAGCGCCCTTGAGGGCAATGCCGCTGATGCACGACGTAAGATGAATGACGACTTTGAGACACTGTTCCATCTTATGTTCGTGGAAGGTAATCCCGCGGGTGTGAAAGGCCTGCTCTATCTGAAGGGAATGGTAGAAAACAGGCTTCGTCTGCCGTTGCTTCCCGTAAGTGAAAAAACGCTTCAGGAAATAAAAAAGGAACTTGCCAGGCTCGCATGATCGAGTCTGTACTTTTTTCGCATGTTTTACCCTGCCGGTATGTTAAAAAACGATTTTTTATAGGATAAAATCGTGAAATTAAAATAGAATGATATAAATTTGCGATAAATTATTCGAAAAAATAGAGCAAATGAGATTTAAGTTAGAAAATAATACAACACTTCCCTTGTGGTTAACAAACCTTAACGGGAGGGGGCAAACCGCTTTATAATCTCCTAAAGCTTTATCTATCTTCTCTTAAAAGGTTATCATCCCATTTTATTTATGTTTTTGGTTGCATGTCGAAGCCTGTTTGTTTTTCACCCTTTTCTTTGCAGGAATAGGGGTCTTGATTGCCCAGACACAGGTACGGGGTACCGTGGTGGACGAATCGGGCGACCCGGTGATTGGTGCTACCATCCAAATCAAAGGGACATCACAGGGAACCGTTTCTGATGCCGACGGTAATTTTAACCTGCCTGCCCCTGCCGGTGGGACGTTGGTTATTTCCTATGTTGGATACCAAACACAGGAAGTGCCCGTGAGTGCAAATGTGAGGGTAGTGTTAAGTGAAGATGCCGAGATGCTTGAAGAAGTGGTGTTTACTGCTTTAGGCTTAACGCGGGAGAAAAAAACATTGGGTTACGGTGTTACTTCTATTTCGGGTGATGAAATATCACAGGCACAAACAGTGAACCCCATGCAGGCTTTGCAAGGGAAAGTAGCCGGCGTTGATATATCATCAGCTCCCAGCCCCGGCGGTACCCAAAACATTGCTATTCGTGGTTTTAGTTCATTTGGGAATAATCAACCTTTGTATGTGGTGGATGGAGTACCCATCACCAATGCCCAAAACCGTTCAGGGAGCGACCTGAATTCACAAACAGACTTCGGCTCCGGTATAAATGCACTGAATCCTAACGATATAGACAATATTACTGTGTTGAAAGGCTCGGCGGCATCTGCTTTGTACGGATCGCGTGTGGCGCAAGGGGTGATCATGATTACCACCAAATCCGGGAGAAATACAAACGGAGAATTACTCGTTGCTTATGATGGAGGTATCACGGTACAGCAAGTGGGGCGTCTCCCTACTGAACAGACAATGTTCGGCCAGGGATGGAGTGGAGACCGCGCCCTGTCTTTTTTTTATCTGGTAGCGTGGAGGCGACACACCTGATCTGTCGGTTTTTTTAAAAAGAGGCGGTAGAAAAGATTTTGATGGAGCGAGGAAGAGGAAAATATGGAATAGGTTTTGAACGATGTCTACGGAATTCTTGTCCTTAATATTTCAGGATTTTGCCGGCAGTCCCAAATAGTTACAATGACAACTATCTGTTTGTCTTTATCGATACGGTAAATAAGTTTGAAAAGAAAATACCGTTGTGGTAATCTTTTTCCGCTTTCTCTATCGGAGCTTTCAATTTTTCTTCTGTCCGTGGAATATTCAAAAAAATGTCTGTGTGTTTTAAACTGCGATAAAATGCTATTTGTTCTTTTACAAGATCTTCATCCTTTTCGTTCAGGAATTCTCTTATAAATTCTAGCTTTGCAGTATTTAATTCTGTTGTTGTCATTCTTCTTAATTTAAGTTGTAATTTCTATCAGGCTCTTCGCTTGGCTTTCGTTCTATATTTTACTAGTTCGGCATTGTGAATGTGTACCGAACAAAATATTTTTGTACTTTTGTATAAGAATATAAATCATATGAAAGGAGCATATAAATTAATTTGAGGATAGGATTATTTGGTGATGTGTTGATTTGAGCTGCAAATCGTTAAATCTGTAAATCGACGAATTAAGAATGTCTTTCTTCTTTGCTCTTTCTTCTTTGTTCTAAATAAATCAATCGTATGAAACGAGTTGTATATGTCATTATCGTTTTAGCTGTTATGATCACCACAAGTTGCACACAGCAGAAAGCGGGGCAGCCCCAGGAGCGGCTCGATCTCGCTAATCTCGACACCACGGCCGCCCCGGGGGGGAGTTTTTATCAATACGCTACCGGAGGATGGCAGAAAGCCAATCCTATTCCCGATGAATATGCGAGGTATGGTTCTTTCGATCAATTGCGCGAAGAGAACCAGGTACAGATCCAGTCCCTGATAGAGGGACTCGGAAAGAATGAGAATCCCACAGGCTCTAATGCACAGAAGGTAGGCGACCTCTATAAGATAGGTATCGACAGCGTGAAACTGAATGCCGATGGGGGGGAACCTATGCGTTCGCAATTAGAAGAAATTGCGGCGGCATCCGGCAAGAAAGATATAATCAGGCTGGCAGCCAGGATAAGCCGTTACGCCTCTAATCCCTTTTTCGGGTTCGGCGTGGGTCCCGACGACATGAACAGCTCCATGAATATCGCGTACCTTTACCAGTCAGGTATAGGTATGGGCGACAGGGATTACTATCTGTTGCAGGATGATCACACCAGAATGGTGCGCGGTGAATACGGAAAGCTGATAAAAGCACAGTTCCTGAATGCGGGCTATAGCGATGGCGATGCGGGGAAAGCTGCCGTCAATGTGTTGAACGTCGAGACGAAACTGGCGGAAGCGCACTTTACCAGAGAGATGCGCCGCCAACCGGAACTCAACTATCATAAAATCCCGGTGGTGGACCTCAATACGCAGGTTGCCCCGTTCGAATGGACATATTATTTTGAAGAGATGGGCGCTGCCGGTATCGACAGCCTGAATGTTGCCCAGATCGAACCGGTGAAAACAGCTGTGGCAATCATCGACAGTGAGCCTGTAGAGGTGTTGCGGGACTATCTGAGCTGGAAAGTGATTAATTCTGCCGCCGGTTATCTCAGTGATGATTTTGTCAATGCCGATTTCGAATTCTACGGCAAGACGCTGAGTGGCAGCAAAGAGCTTCGCCCGCGCTGGAGGAGAAGCATCGACGCTGTCAACGAGTCACTGGGCGAAGCGGTCGGCCAACTCTATGTGCAAAAATATTTCCCGCCGGAAGCCAAGGAGCGGATGCTTGTACTGGTGGATAACCTGAAAACGGCGTTGAGCGAGCGTATCGGTAGTCTCGAATGGATGAGCGATGCTACGAAAGAAAAAGCGCAGGAAAAGCTGGGTACGTTTATCGTGAAGATAGGATATCCCGACAAGTGGAAAGATTATTCCTCTCTCGAGATAAAGAATGATTCCTACTGGCAGAACAGGATACGTGCCGCTGAGTTTGCCTATGCCGAGATGATCGACGAACTGGGCAAACCGGTCGACAGAACCAAGTGGTACATGTCCCCCCAAACGGTCAACGCCTATTACAACCCTTCTTCCAATGAGATCTGTTTTCCCGCCGGGATCCTTCAGCCTCCGTTCTTCTATATGCACGGTGACGATGCGGTCAATTACGGAGGTATCGGCGTGGTGATCGGACATGAGATGACCCATGGCTTCGACGATCAGGGGCGTAAATTCGATAAAGAAGGAAATCTGGCCGATTGGTGGACTGCCGAAGACGCACAACGGTTTGAGGAGAGAGCCAACGTGCTGGTTGATTATTTCGACAACATTGTGGTGCTCGATACCGTGCGTGCCAACGGCCGCTTTACCCTGGGAGAGAATATTGCCGATCACGGCGGTTTGCAGGTTTCCTATCATGCATTCTTGAAAACGCCGCAGGCACGCTCGGGTGAACAGATAGACGGGTTTACCCCGGCGCAGCGTTTTTTCCTGAGTTACGCCGCTCTGTGGGCGGGTAACGTACGCGATGCCGAGATTCTCCGCCTCACGAAAATTGATCCGCATTCACTGGGGAAATGGCGTGTAAACGGGGCCTTGCCTCATATCGGTGCGTGGTATGAAGCATTCGGTATTCAGCCTTCCGATCCGATGTATCTGCCCGAAGAGGGACGTGCATCCATTTGGTAAGGAGACCGGCCATTACCGGTGACACCAGGCATTGAGCTATTTGAAACAACTGCCCGGATCGGGATTAATCATCAAATAATCAAATCATTAAATCAACAGATCATAGATATGTTTTCAGGAATTGTAGAGGAGGCGGCAACTGTTGTAGCGCTTCACAGGGACAGAGGGAACCTGCATATTACGTTGAGATGCTCCTTTGCCGGAGAGCTGAAAATAGACCAGAGCGTGTCGCACAACGGCGTATGTCTCACCGTGGTCTCCACCGAAGAAGATAGCTATACCGTAACGGCTATTCAGGAAACCCTCAACCGGTCGAACCTCGGCCTGCTGGAGCCGGGCAGTAAGGTGAACCTGGAGCGCAGCATGCCGATAAACGGGCGTCTCGACGGCCATATCGTGCAGGGACATGTGGACCAGACCGCTATTTGTACGGATGTCACAGAGGCCGGCGGCAGCTGGTACTATACCTTTGAATACGAGTTTGACAGGGAGATGGCCAAAAAAGGGTATATGACGGTCGACAAAGGTTCCGTTACGGTGAATGGTGTCAGCCTTACCGTGGTGGAGCCCACCGACAACAGTTTTAGGGTGGCCGTTATCCCCTATACTTATGAGTATACCAATTTTCATCAGATAAAAAAAGGAATGGTGGTGAATCTTGAGTTTGATATTATCGGTAAATATATCAGCCGCATAGCTGCACTAAACGCTGGAGAGAGGACTTAATATGGATTTTCTCGAATTTGTCTCTACCCGCCAGAGTGATCGGTCTTTTGATCCCATGCGCCCGGTGGAGAAAGAAAAAATTGAACGCATTGTGGAAGCGGCACGGCTGGCCCCTTCTGCCTGTAACGCGCAGCCGTGGCACCTCATTGTGGTGGATGATCCGGAACTGAAGAACAAAGTGGCCGATGCTACTTCTGCCCGCGCGCTGGGGATGAACCATTTCACCAAACAAGCGCCGGTACACATTGTACTGGTGGAAGAAAAAGTGAATCTTACTTCCGGCATTGGTGGGTGGGTAAAGCAGAAAGATTATGCCCAGATGGATCTCGGGGTGATTGCCGCGCATATTGCACTGGCGGCCCACGCCGAAGGGCTGGGATCCTGTATTCTGGGCTGGTTCAATGAGCCTCAGATGCGTGAGGTCTTGTCGATCCCCGACTCTAAGAGAGTATGGCTCGATATTGCCATTGGGTATAGCGTACAGCCGCTGAGACCTAAAAAACGCAAACCGGTTGAAGATGTGGTCTCCTACAACGGCTATAAGCATAGTATAAAAAAATAGTCACAAAAAAATATTTGAATCGTTTATAAACATTAAACTTTAATCTTTTTAACATGATGTTTGTTTCTATTTTTGGTGGCATCGTAAAAATATGTCATCTTTGTACACTCGAAAATATTTTATGAAACAAGGAGGCTAAGAGCTGGTTATATATCCGAAACAAATGAATATTAGGAAAAAACGTTTCTTTTTATTGATCGCTTTTTTTACGATTACCACAGTCATTTTCGCACAGCAGGTAGGGTCTAATTCACCCTATAGCCGGTATGGATATGGCCTTTTAATGAATCCTGTACCCGGTGCTTCCGAGGCGATGGGAGGGATCAGTTACGGGCTCCGAAGGAGTCAGCAGGTGAATTGGGGCAACCCGGCATCCTACTCGAAAATCGATACGCTCACCTTTATTTTTGATGTAGGAGTTTCGGGACACCTTGCCCGGATGAATGACGGTACGAACGACCCGCGGGACTTTTACAATGGTAACCTCGATTACGTTGCCATGCAGTTTCCCTTGCTACGCAATGTGGGAGCCAGTATAGGCCTTCTTCCCTATTCGAAGATGGGATATAATTTCGGAGCGGTCCGTTCTTTGTCGGATACCCAGTATTATGAAAAATACAGGGGTACGGGCGGATTAAGCCAGCTATATGGCGGTATCGCCTGGGAGCCATTCAGGAATATTTCCATAGGGGCCAATCTCTCTTATCTGTTCGGCAATTTCTCGCGCAGCAGCGTAGTTATTCCAGGCTCCGGGTTAGTGGGAGAGACCAAATATAGCTATTCCTTCCGTGAACTGAAGTATGATCTCGGGATCCAGTTCACTTATCCTGTCGATAAGACCCGTTCGGTTACGATCGGGGCCGTTTATTCACCTAAGCTGAATGCTACGGCCGATGTGAATCCTACCGAGATGCTATATAGCAGCGATCCGTATGAGAATCCATGGTTGCCGCCTTCCCAGGTACTGCAGGCCGATACGTTGAAGAATGCTTCCTTCCAATTGCCTCATACGTTTGGTGCGGGTATCACATACAGTACCGGCCGGTTTTTGATGGGGTTGGACGGAACTTACCAGCTATGGAAAAATATGGAATATCCTGACGTACTGGATGATCTTACTCAGGAAGACCGGTTTAAGGATGCTTTCCGTATCAATGCCGGTATGGAGTATGTCATTGATCCGATGAGTCAGAATTTTTTCCACCGCATGCGGTTCAGGGGGGGGCTTTCCTATGCCAACTCTTATAGCAATTTCAGCGTGAATGATCCGGTGACCGGTAATAAGACAGCTACCGGCAGTTTCAATGAATACGGAATTAACGTGGGGTTGGGACTGCCTTTCAGGGATTATATGTCGGGTCATACCTCCATGCTCAATATCGGTTTCGGCTATACGAGACAACAGCCCGATGCAGATTACATGATCAGGCAGGATATGTTTAAGATCACTGTAAATGTGAATATAAACGAGTTCTGGTTCTTTAAACGGCAGTTTAACTGACGCTTTACGGGTTGGGAAAGGAGTGGAAAAAACGACAGGTGTTTAAACTTTTCTTTTAACACTTTGTCCAACCCACAGAATAGACGTTATGGTCATTCTAATTGAACTAAAAAAACAATTTAAACATCAAGGAATATGAGAAAGTTATTATTATCGGGGTTGATAGCTATTGTGGGAGTAGTTGCCGCCTCTGCCCAGAAACCGGGATATGACCCGGTGAAAGCACCTTACGGGCATGGTCAGGACAGCGTGGACTGTCGCTTGAATTTAAGTCTTATGCAAACATCAGCCAAGGCGGAAGATTATACCGGCGCATTGAAACCATGGATCTCCGTCTATGAGAATTGCCCCGCTTCGAGTAAGAATATTTATATTTACGGTCCCCGTATTTTCAAGGCGCTCTATGGTGCCGAAACAGATGCGGCCAAGAAGAAGGAATACCTCGACAAGGTGATGGAGGTGTACGATGCACGCATGAAATACTTTAGTGAGGACGATGCCAAAGGGACGATCCTTGCCTATAAAGCTTACGACTACATAGAGTTGATGGGCGAGCAGACCGATCAGTCGGTGGTTTACGATATGTTGAACGAGGCTATCGGGGAGATGAAAGACAAGATGAACCCGCTCGATGCCTATTCTTATTTCATGGTCGCCTCTGTGAGCGAATATCTGAAGGATAATTCTAAAAAAGACCGGTATATTACCGATTATTTCAATGTGGTTGGTTATGTGGATCAGGCGATTGCCAACGCCCGGGCAGCGAATGACGAGAGCAGCGCAGATTACCTGGGAATGGTGAAAGAAGGTATTGTGAAGGGATTTGTCAACAGTGGCGCCGGCGATTGCAAGACACTCACTGAATACTATGCCGATAAGGTGGAGCCGAATAAAGGGGATAAAGTATTCCTGAATGAAGTGCTGGATGCGCTGGGTTCAGTAGGTTGTTCGGAGACCGATCTTTATTTCGCCGCTTCCGAATACCTCTATAAGCTTGAACCTTCGGCAGGAGCCGCTCTCGGATTGGCGAACAAGAGCCTGAGAGATAAGGATTATGAAACGGCTGTAAAATATTATGGAGATGCTGCCAGAATGGAGACCGACAAGAATAAAGCATCCGATTATATGATGCAGCTGGCAGGGATTTTCTCTAACCAGCGTAATTTCGCAAGGGCCAGACAAGCCGCCTACGATGCTTTGGAGTATAACCCGAACAACGGAGATGCATATATCCTGATTGGCCAGCTCTATGCCAGTTCGGCAGGCAACATATTCCCCGAACCGGAAAAAGCGGGATTGGTATACCTGGCGGCAGTGGATAAACTGCAAAAAGCAAGATCGGTTGATCCCAGCGTGGCAAGCGAAGCAAATAGTCTTATTAATCGCTATTCTGCCGCCTTTATGGATACCGAAACAGCCTTTATGATGGGTATTAAAGCCGGTGAGTCGGTATTTATTCCCGGTTGGATCGGGGAAACTACCACCGTTCGTTTGAGATAATTCAGACAGTCTGATTAATTGGATAAATATTGGAAAACCATCTTTACATACAATATTTACGGCGCATAACAATCATTGTTTCAGTGGTTGTTATGTCGCTTTTTTCCTGTAAAGACAAGAACGAGAATCTGGTAGCGTTTGCCTACGATCCGGAATCGGTGCCGACCATGATTACCACTTCCGCCTCGCAACTTATTTCGGACTCCGGTGTTACCCGTTATAAACTGGTAGCCGATTTATGGTTGGTTTATGACAAGGCCAAAGAACCGTATTCGTTCTTTCCGCAAGGACTCTATCTGGAGCGGTTCACCCCTGATTTTGAGATTGAGGCGACCGTGGAGGCCGATACGGCATGGTATTACACCACGAAAAACCTGTGGAAATTAAAAAAGAATGTCCATGTGGAAAATATGAAAGGAGAACAGTTCGACAGCGAAGAACTCTTCTGGGATGAGAAGAATGGGAAAGTATTTTCGGAAGCATACATCGAGATCAAGAGTGGTCTCACGGAATTGAAAGGATATGGGTTTGAATCGAACCAGTCTATGACCGATTACCGCATTTTCCGGCCACACGACGGGAAACTTCCTTTCTCCGAGACTGCACCCGCGGATTCCCTTCAATCAGACTCTTTGGAGGTGGAGGAAGCGGATTCCTTAGAGAGGATGAATTGAAAATAGGGGATGAATTGAAATAAGTGGAGATTAAATAAACAATTAAACAGTGCATCGATGTGGAACCATGCAGAAATAGGGTGGTGGATTGCATTCCTGTTTCTCTCTCTTTTCTTTTCAGGAATAGAGTCGGCATATATTGCCGCGGGTAAGTTGCAGTATATCGTCAACAGCCGTTCGCCCCGGCCTTACAGTTATATGCTGGACATCATCTATAGTCGCTTCCGCCGGTTTCTGGCTACGCTGATGGTGGGCCGTATCATCCTGCTTGTCTTTTTCGTTTATTTTACTGCCCTGATCGTCTACCATTATTCAAATGACACGCTGCATTATGATTGGATGAAAATATTGCTGATCATCGCGGCCGCTACGCCCTTGCTTTTGCTGACGAATGAGTACCTGCCGCGCATCCTGTTCGGGAAAAATCCCGATCTTTGGGTGAAACTGTTTCTCTTACCTGCTTTTTTATTCTATATATTGCTTTATCCGGTGGCCGGACTGTTTGTAGCCTTTTCCCAGGCAATACTCCGGTTGTCAGGCGTCAACTTATCCGGATCGGTGCAGGATGACGTTTTTTACAGAGTCGATTTCGATGCCGTCATAGAGAAAAAAACAGGCAATATATCGAAG
>ENA-UOOI01000869-UOOI01000869.1-fermentation-metagenome-genome-assembly--contig:-NODE-869-length-35943-cov-6.702073_pt1 | contig 35943 bp, 34 predicted proteins | sample MGYA00245779_ERZ724027 | MGnify/ENA primary metagenome ERZ724027 (study PRJEB28704, sample SAMN03018318) | fermentation metagenome | biome: anthropogenic terrestrial biome; feature: soil; material...
CCAACTAATTTTTGCCAAGCTCTTAGTCCCATGGATCTTTTCATAACTATTTTTATATAGTCATCTAGGAAACCAATGATACCAAAACCTACCGTTACAAATAACACTGGAATCATATCCGAATATTCTCCAATGTAAAAAAGTGAAGTAAGGATGATACTTAATAATATTATTATCCCTCCCATAGTAGGAGTTCCTGACTTCTTAAGATGAGATTCCGGTCCATCGTCTCTAACATATTGCCCGAACTTTAACCTTTTTAAAAAAGGTATCATAATAGGGCAAAGTATGACACTGATTGCAAATGATACAAGAACCGGTACTAAGAATTTAAAATCCATGTTTATTTCCTCCCAAGTGAATTCACTTTTATTTCCTTCGTAAAATCAACTAGTTTATTATATTCTATTTAAGGTGTAGAATCAAGTCACTATTTCTTTCTATTTTTTCTCCAGGCAGTGGGAATTGTTCTGATACAGTGTCTCCTTCTCCGGAATAATATACTTCTCCCAAATCCACTGTTTTCAGTATTTCTTTTACTTCTTTTACTGTCTTTCCTATAAAGTCAGGCATCTCAACGGTACCTACTTTATATTTTTCAATTTCAGCTTCTGTATAACTTTCTTCAATACCTAAATAAGGTAATATGTTACCAAATACTTCGGCTATAACCGGGGCGGCAATGGTACCACCATAGTAAATTCCTACTGGCTCATCAATTAAGATAATTCCAATTACCTGAGGATCATTAGCAGGTGCAAAACCAATAAAGGAAGATATGTATTTGTTACTGCTTCTTGGCAATTTCTCTGAAGTAGCAGTTTTTCCACCAATACGAAAGCCTGGTAAATAAGCTCTTCTTCCTGTTCCATCTGCAACTACCTGTTCTAATAAGTTCTTCATAGTCTCTGAAGTTTCTTTGGAAACAGCACCTGGCTGGACCGGGTATTCAAAGGTTTTCACTGTAGTTCCATCCGGACTTTTTGCAGTGATTCCAAAATGGGGAGTTACTAAATTGCCTCCATTTACTACTGCACTTGCAGCCACTAATAGCTGTAAAGGAGTAATTTGAAAGGACTGTCCAAAGGATATAGTGGCTAATTCCACTGCTCCTACCTTTTCCGGCTTATGCATAATAGACCGGGCTTCACCAGGAAGATCTACTCCGGTTTTTTGAAATAGTCCAAGTTTCTTAAAATATTGATACATATTGGTAATACCAACTCTTGCACCAAGTTCCATAAATACAGGGTTACAGGAATTCTTGATTCCATCTATAAAATTTTCACTGCCATGCCCGCCGGCTTTATGACAACGTATTCTTCTGTCTTCTACAATTTTATATCCTGGGCAAAAGAAATGGTCATCCAAAGAAACTACCTTATCTTCTAAAGCTGCTGTTGCCGTCACTATTTTAAACGTAGAACCTGGCTCATAAGTATCACTAATACATGGATTTCTCCACATATTGTTTAGTAAATCATTCTTTTTGGCACTGGTCAAGGTGGTCATATCCATTCCTTCCAGCATATTATCAGTTAAAGTGTATGGAGTATTTAAATTAAATTCCGGAACATTAACCATAGCATAGATTTCACCTGTTTTAGGGCTCATAATAACCATTTTCACATTATTCGCCTGTTTGGCTTCCATCACTTTTAAAGCTGCCTGTTCCGCATATTTTTGTATATTTACATCTAAACTAATGTATAAATTATTTCCGGCTTTGGGTTCGATACGATCTTCTGCGGCATTCTCTATTTCTACGCCATATGCAGTGGTAAGGGTTAATATAGTGCCATCTATGCCCTTTAGATATTTCTCATATGCTACCTCTAATCCTATAATTCCTTGATTATCGCTGCCAGTAAAGCCGATTACTTTCGATGCTAAAGTTTCATAAGGATAATACCTTTTATAATCCTCATCTACCATAACACCATCCAAATCGTAATCCCGAATTTTGTCTGCTATCTCTTTGTCAACGTTAGACTTAATTCTTTCAATGGAAGATCTTTTTTCTACTCTTTTTCTAACCTTTCCTTCATCAATATCCAGTAAATCAGATAAGACTTGAATTACTTTTTCTGGTTCTTTTATCTGACTGTGAATTACTGATATAGTAGAAACTGGTTTATTGGTAGCAATTGCAATTCCATTTCGATCATATATGATACCTCTTGCCGCTTTTATGGCACGCTCTCTTTCGTGTAAGTCTTCCGCCCTTTTCGCATATTCTGCTGATTTTACAACCATTAAATACCCAAGTCTGACGGTAAGCCCTGTAGCTGCTATAAGAACAAATATTATAATTATAAGCACGTTGCGGCGATTGAAGGTTTTATTTCTTGCCATAAGCATCCTCATATATCTTATTGCTTTATTTTATTACATAATTCATGAGGATATGATTAATCTTTTACCAAATACTTTAAATAGATTTACTCTCCCGTTTCAGTACCTAAATCAGTTAGTGCATCAGGGTCAAATTCATCTGATGTTTCAGAATTGTCTTCTGTTGTGGTGCCATCTGTTCCGGTACCATCTGCTGTGGTATCACCTGTTATAGTACCATCTGCTGGGGTATTGCCCATTGTGGTACCATCACCATTCGGATTCGTTTCCTGCCCACTCTCTGTATTATTAACTTCATTAGACTGATTAGTCAACGAATTGTTATTTTTATTGGTTTTAGTATCTGTACCAGAAGTATGTTCTGTGTTTTTCTTAGAATTATCGCCGGTATTACTTTCATTCTCGGTAAATGCTTCATCATTTGATGGATAAACCTCTAAAAATGGAAGAACTTCAGCCAATATTTTGCTGGCTAATTTCGTTGCAAGAGAGCTATCCGCCTGTTTAATAACATTCTGTGGTTCATCTATAGCAACATAGATTACAACTTCCGGATTATCTGCTGGAACATTTCCAATAAATGAAACAATATAAGTCTTGGCAGCTCTTGGCAGCTTTTGGGCAGTTCCTGTTTTTCCACCTACAGTATAGCCAGATACCGCTGCAGTTTTTGCCGTTCCGGCTTCAACTGTTTGGAACATTGCTTCTTTTATAAAATCTGATGTTTCTCTGGATGCGGTTTTTCGAATTAAATTTTTATCAAATGCCTTGACCGTTGCACCCTCATCATTGATAATCTCCTTTGCTACATGTGGCTGATAATAATATCCGCCATTGATTAATGAAGAATAAGCAGCTGCAACCTGTAACATAGTAGAAGTAAAATTCTGTCCAAAACTATTGGTTGCCAATGCAGTATTATTCCGATCCTTTTTAGCCATTAATATACCACTTGCTTCACCTGGAAGGTCAATTCCAACCTTTTCCCCAAGTCCAAACGAATTTTGATACTGATAAAATAGTTTTTTACCCTCTTTTGCTACTATCTGCATCATAGCATCATTACAAGATTTCATAAGTGCTTCTTGTAAGGTTAATTCACCATGTCCGGTACGGTTGCTGCATTTAATTTCATATCCTCCTACTTCTTCATAGCCATCACATATGTAAGTAGAGTTGGGCGATACAATACCTTCTTCCAGTGCAGAAGCTACGGTTACCGGTTTAAATGTGGAACCGGGTTCAAAGGCGTCGCTTATGGTAAAGTTTCTCCATATCTTATTTAATGCTTCCATCTTTTCATCTTCATTCATACCGGCAATTTCCTTCTTGTTATAAAAAGAAGTCAAATCCGTTGGATTATTCAAATCATAAGCTTTGTTTGAAGCCATTGCATAAATTTCACCGTTGTTTGGGTTCATAATTAGAACGCCTATATTTTTACTGCCATATTCTTCGTTAAATGCATCAACCTGTTTTTGTACAATATTCTGCACATTAGCATCAATTGTGGAAACTACCGTATTTCCATTTACCGCTGGTTTAATATTTCGTTCCAGATTCAACTCAGAATCAAAATAGCCATACTCACGGCCATTGGTTCCATTTAAGTCATCATTGTAATATTGCTCAATACCCCAGGTTCCCACATTACCACTGGCTGTAAATCCAATGACATGACTTGCTAATGACTTGTAGGGGTATTGCCTTATGTAATCTTCCTCAAACCAAACTCCTTTAATATGGCTGTCTTTCTCCATTTTATCCTTAAATACAGCCATTTGTTCATAAGTTAAATTCTTAAGGAGCTTTACATATTGGCTTTCTGGTTTTGTTTTTACAATTTTCATCAATTCATCCTTGGATAAACTATCATAGGTCTCTACAAGTGCATTAATGGTTGGTTTTAAATTCTCTTCTTTTTCCTGTAGCATATATTTTACATCTAAAACCAAGTGATATACTTTCTGACTGGTTGCCAATACAGTTCCCTTACGATCTAATATACTTCCACGTCTATAGGGAATGCTATTGCTTGTATAAGTTTGCTGGGATAAAACTCGTTTGGCATACTTTTCACCATCCTTTTGATTCAAGTATACCAATCTAATAATCAAACCGATTAAAGCAACGATTATAACGCAAAAAACAAGCAATAACTTTGCTTGCATTTTGGGTGTAAAATACTTTATTTTCTTTGGTTTCGCTCTTCTATTCAATTTCCGTACCTCAGTTTATTATTTTATCAATTATATTAGAACTTTCTACTTCCGGAATATCCTTGTATTGTCTTACATAATCACTTAAAGTACTTTTATAGGCAATAACTTGATTTTTATTGGGATATACCATTCCCAATTCCTTGGTTGCTACATCATAAATATAATCTAAATCCAGAGATGTTTTAATTTCTGATAATGCAGAAGTATTTTCATTTCGTATTTTAATCAATTCACTTTCCAATTGAACAATTTCTTTATCCATTTGTGAAACACGGGATTGAACGCTTAAATACTCTAAACAGGCATATACTGTTACAGCAATGGCAAAGGTAAGTATAAGCATGGATACAATATCCATACTTGAATTTACCTTATGTCTTTTCTGAACTTCTCTTCTCGTTTGTTGCCTTGGATTCGGACGTTCAACTTCCTGATATCCCGGTACTGCCTGCAGCTTTCTTGCTGCATTACCTTCTATACTGTATAAATTAGAATTATAACGTTTCTTTCTTTCTACCATGGAATATCCTCCCCCGCTTGTATCTCTTTTTTTCTTGAGATTATTTATTCTAATGCTTTTTTCTCAAATACTCTTAGTTTAGAGCTTTTTGATCTTTTATTGTTTATCATTTCATCATCCGAAGGTACAATTGGTTTTCGGGTAATTACAGTACCTTTGGATATATTGCCACATACACAAACCGGAAAGTTTGGTGGGCATGTACAAGGATTTTCATTTTTTCGAAAACTGCTTTTCACTATTCTGTCTTCTAAGGAATGGAAGGTAATGATACAAAGCCTTCCTTTATCATTTAACATTTCAATCATATGGTCTAATGATGTACTTAAAACTTCTAATTCTTTATTTAGTTCAATACGAATAGCTTGAAAAGTCTTTTTCGCCGGATGTCCTGAATTCATTCGTAGTTTCATCGGTATGGCTGCTTTAATTGCTTCTGTTAATTCATCTGTAGTTTCAATTGGTTTTTCTTCCCTGACTCTGACAATGTGTTTTGCAATATTCTTTGCAAATTTGTCTTCACCATAATCACGAATAATACGATAAAGGTCATGTTCGCTATAACCATTTACAATATCTTTTGCAGTGATTTCATTCCTGGTATCCATCCGCATATCCAATGGAGCATTTTCTTTATAAGAAAAGCCTCTCTCCGGTGTATCTAACTGATAGGAGGAAACCCCAAGGTCTAATAGAATTCCATCTACCTTTTGAATTCCCAGATTTAATAAAACGGTTTTCATGTTACAATAATTACTTCGAACAATAGTAACCTTATCACCAAATTCCTTTAGTCTATCGCTGCCGGCTAAGATAGCCGCTTCATCCTGGTCAATTCCTATTAATCGTCCTTTATCGCCTAAGTGTTTGCATATTTCATAAGAATGACCTCCCCCGCCTAAGGTTCCGTCAACATATATGCCATTAGGTTTTATATTTAACATTTCAATAGTTTCATCTAATAATACTGATTTGTGTTTAAAATTAATATTTTCTGAAAAAGTGTCCACAAAGCACCTCCTAAAAGCTTAATCCAAGCTCAGACATATGTTCTGCAATCTGATCCATGTCGCCATAATCATTATTGCTATCCCATCTTTCTTTGCTCCAGATTTCAATTTTGTTTAGAACCCCAACAAATACAATATCTTTCTCTAAAGCGGCTGATTCTCTTAATTTGTTAGGAATTAAGATTCTTCCCTGCTTGTCCACTTCACAACTGGCTGCACCAGCCAAAAAATATCGCTGCAATTGTCTGGCTTCTTTACTTCCCGGTAGGTTTTTCAGCTGAGCAATGAATTCCATCCATTCATCATTAGGGTATACAAATAAACAGCCATCTAAACCTCCAGTAACAACAAATTCATCACCTAAGGCTTCTCTGAACTTTGATGGTACAATTATTCTCCCTTTGGCATCAATGGTATGATTATATTCACCCATGAACATGGAACTCACCACCTTATTCACCACTCGACTCCACTTTCCACCACTTTGCTCCACTTCTAATGCTATTTTATCTTAGTTTTGGGAAATTATCAAGTAAAAAAAGCAAAAAAAAATACAAGTTCTACCTTAGAAAAGATAGAGCTTGTATTCATGTTTTACTTCATACAAGATGTAGCATTATTATTTTAAAAAGTACAAAATGTGCCTATATATTGTGTTTTACAACAAAATAGTAATTTAGACCTATTTAGCATGCTTTCTTAATTGTCTTCTTCTTATGATAATGATTGCGGCTGCAGCAATTACTAAAAGGGCTGAAAGTATTTGTGATACAGCAAATGGGGTACCCCATAAAAATAACTGATCTGTTCTTAATCCCTCAATCCATACTCTTCCCAAACCATATCCTGCTAAATATAGTAAGAACACTTCACCATTAAATTTCTTATGTTTGGAATATAGAACTAATAGAATAAGTACCACTAAGTTCCACATAGATTCATATAAAAATGTAGGATGAACCTGAATATAGGTAATTCCATCGATTATTACAGGATTATCTCTAATCTCCAGTATACGATTTAGAGCATCCGGTTTATCGGCATACTTTTCAGTAAGATAAGATACAGGCGCCGTATAATCATAACTAACATCACGAATATCCAGTAACATAGCAAAAAGTCCGTTGGTATATTTTCCGAAGGCTTCTCGATTAAAGAAATTGCCCCATCTCCCTATAATCTGACCGGTTATTAATCCAAGACATGCTGTATCTGCCAATAAACCAAAAGATATCTTTTTAAATTTGGAATAAACCAGTGCTGTTAATACAGCTGCAATAACACCGCCATAGATGGCTAAACCACCCTGCCTTGTATTAAAAATCTGAATTGGATTATCTTTGAATTCATCCCAGGTAAATGCTACATAATATAGTCTTGCTCCGATTACAGATAAAATAATCGCATACAGTGCAAAGTCAAGATACAAATCGGGATTTTGTTTCGTCCGTTTTGCCTGCCATTGGACTATTAAATAACCAGCTGCCATACCTATTGCAATGATAATCCCGTAATATGCTATTTTAAAACCAAATACATCAATGGAGGAACCAACATTATTGAATTCTATTCCTAAATTAGGGAACTTAATACTTGTCGCCATATCTAAAAGCATTTGCATTCACCACTTTCCTATACATTAAATCGGAATAAGATAACATCTCCGTCTTGAACCACATAATCTTTACCTTCTGAACGAACTAAGCCTTTATCTTTGGCTGAGTTAAAACTGCCACACTCTACCAAATGATTATAGCTTACTATTTCAGCACGAATAAAACCTCTTTCAAAATCCGAATGAATCTTACCGGCTGCACCAGGTGCTTTTGTCCCTTTTACAATAGTCCAAGCTTTTGTCTCTTTGGGTCCTGCTGTCAAGTAGCTGATTAAACCTAAAATATTATAACTTGCACGAATTAGTTTTTCTAATCCGGATTCTTTTAAGCCAAGATCTTCTAAGAACATTTTCTTCTCATCATCATCTAATTCTGCAATTTCCTGTTCAATTTGAGCGCAAATAACAAATACTTCTGATTTTTCTTCCTTTGCAAACTCTTTTACTTTTAGAACATGTTCATTACTTGCACCTTCATCTGCCAAATCATCTTCTAAGACATTTGCTGCATAGATAACTGGTTTATAAGTTAACAAGTTGTAACTGCTTAGTAAAGCAATTTCTTCTTCATCCTCCGTTTTAAAACTCTTTGCCATATTACCAGATTCCAAATGTGCTTTTAAACGCTCCAGTAATTCTAATTCCTTAGCTAGCGCTTTGTCATTTTTTGATCCCTTGGAAGTTCTTGCAATTCTTCTTTCTAGTATTTCCAAGTCGGAGAAAATCAATTCTAAGTTAATAGTTTCAATATCTCTTAATGGATTAATCGAACCATCCACGTGAATAATATTGCTGTCCTCAAAACATCTTACAACATGAACAATTGCATCTACTTCTCTAATGTTTGATAAGAACTGATTACCAAGACCTTCTCCTTTGGAGGCACCTTTTACCAAACCAGCTATATCAACAAATTCTACAGTTGCCGGAACCACTTTTTCAGAATTGTATAAATCTCCGAGAACCTGTAATCTTTCATCTGGTACTGCTACGATACCAATATTAGGGTCAATGGTGCAAAAGGGATAATTAGCCGATTCTGCACCTGCCTTTGTCAGTGAATTAAATAATGTACTCTTACCTACGTTAGGTAAACCTACTATTCCTAGTTTCATGTATGTTCTTACTCCTTTCAAAGTTGGGAATTATTTCAATATAAAAAATGTCATTCTAAGCAAACATTTTTGTTATTCTGAAAGTAAATTCAGCTTGCTGAATTATGTTTGAAGAATCTCACTTTATAATGAGATTTCCTTCCCCATTCGACAAATCCAAATTTGCCCAGTGTGATAGTTTTGCAACATCCCCTTGTACTTTTCCTATTATAAATGGAGTTACCTCCTAATTAATCTTTAGATTCTATAACAACCAATACACCTGATTCCAATAAAATACGTGCACTGGAACTTACCACTTCATTGCTAATTCCTATACTTTCACCCACATGCAGCGTTCTCTTTGATAAAGGATATTTAAAACCTTCTAAAGTAACATGACAAACGGTTTCTGTTAATGGCAAAAGAGAAAGATAAGATCCATAAAGCTTATCTTTATTTAGAGTTGTATTTTGATCGATTAGATATATTTTATTATGTTCATCTATAATACAAGCATGAATATTTTGTTTTAATGGTATATATAATAAATGTATATTAGCAAGCAAATGGTCAATTCGAGTCCCTGTTGCCCCTAATATTACGATTTCATCCGCCTTTAATTCCGTTGCTAACTGAATGGCAATCTCAGTATCCGTTTCATCCTTCTCGGGATTATACTCTTTCACTATAACATGCTTATTTTCTTTTGTATAACTGCGGTATTTCTCAAGTGTATCAGAAGGAACAGAATCAAAATCTCCTAAAATATAATCAACCGGTAAATTAAGTTCTTCTACTGTTTTTAACCCTCTGTCAGCAGCTATAATAGCATCAAATTTTTGATTTTTCAAAAATTTACTTGCAAAATCTACAGATATGGTTCCTCCGGTTAAAATTAAAATTCGTTTCTGTTTCATACATATCTCCTATTGAAACTTTTTTTGATACTTTTTTTGATACTTTTTGATATTTTTTGATACTTTTTGATACTTTTTTTGATAATTTTTTTGATAATTTATTGATATTTTTGCTGATACTTTTATTGGTACTTTGAAAAGATTTCTTTAAAACTCTTTATATTTTTCATAATATCTCCAGCAAATACTCCGGTTCCTGCAACAATAACATTTGCTCCGGCTTCAATAATCTCTGATACATTATCCGTGTTAACTCCACCATCTACCTGAATATCAACATTTAAATTCTTAACACGAATTAATTCTTTTAAAGATTTGATTTTATCTATGGCTAATGGCAAAAATTTTTGACCACCAAAACCTGGGTTAACACTCATAATTAGAACCATGTCAATGTCTTCTAAACAATAATCCAATACAGATAAAGAAGTAGACGGATTTAGGGAAACTCCTACTTTTACTCCTGCCTCTTTGATTTTGGCAATCGTTCTATTTAAATGTTTGCAGGCTTCTGCATGAACGGTAATGATATCTGCACCTGCTTTTACAAAATCATCAATGTACCTGATAGGTTCTTCCACCATTAAATGAACATCAAAAACTAATTTTGATATAGGACGTATACATTTCATAACAGGAGCTCCAAATGAAATACTTGGAACAAACGCTCCATCCATTACATCAATGTGTAGATACTCTGCCCCAGCTTGTTCTACCTGTTTTATGTCCTCTCCTAAGTTTACAAAATTAGCAGATAAAATAGACGGTGCTAATATAATCATACTTTCCTCTTTTCTGCATATGGCAAGCTGGCTTGTCATATGCTATAATATTAAAACATATGTCATAACATATATCATTGCTATAAAAGCGTGTCATTCTGAGCGTAGCGAAGAATCTCCTTTGTTTATAGTGCTATTTAGCATTATAATTCTGAGAGATTCTTCGCCCCAAGTCAGCAAAGCTGAATTGGGACTCAGAATGACAATGTTATATTTTCATCATCAGAATGACAATGTTATATTTTTGTCATCAGAATGACAAGTTATATTACCGCCATCAGAATGACAAGTTATATTACCGTCATCAGAATGACACTACTAAGTCTAATTAGTATTTTTTTATATTCTTTAATTCTTCATAGAGGACTTTATAACTTTCATAACGAACAGGGCTTATTTTTCCCTCTTCCAATGCCTTTTTTACACCACAGTCCGGTTCACTTAAATGTAAGCAGCCGATAAATCTGCATTTCTCTTCATAATCATGAAATTCTGCAAAGTAATCTTTTAACTCTATCTTGTCCACTTCATTAATATAAAGAGAGCTAAAGCCGGGAGTATCCATAATATAGGTATTTGGTTTTACATAAAATAACTCAGAGTGCCTGGTTGTATGCTTTCCTCTTCTTATCTTTTCGCTAATTTGTCCTGTTTCCATATTGGCTTCCGGTTGTATCAGGTTAATAATAGAAGACTTTCCAACTCCGGAAGGTCCTGCAACTACTGTTGTTTTATTATCCAGTAGTTCCTGTAATGAATCCAGACCTTCCTTTGTAATAGTACTCGTAAATATTACTTCATTTCCACAATTCTTATAGATATCTTCCAATCTAGTAATTTCATCTTCAGAAACAATGTCATCTTTATTAAAACATATTACTACATGAACTTCTTGTCTCATCATCAGTATTAGGAAACGGTCTAATAAGTTTAAATTAGGAGTAGGGTCAGCTGCAGCAAATATAATAACTGCTTGGTCAACATTTGCTACACTGGGACGAATCAGTTCATTCTTACGTTCCAGAATCTCGTTTATATTCCCCTCTCTTTTCCCATCATCAATAACATCAATAATAACATTATCTCCAACTAAGGGCTTTATCTTCTGATTTCGGAATATACCTTTTGCCTTACACTCATATATTCCGAAATCTTCTACATATACATAATAAAATCCAGCAATACCTTTAATAATTTTCCCAATCATTATCCTTCCACCGGTGTAAAATAAATCGCCCAAATTGTATCATATTCTTCATATTTAACCAATCGCCCATTTTCTGATACTGCACCTGGTGTACCTGGTTCTACGTCTCTTCCTACATACATATGCACAGTACCATCGGAACCACTATTACTTTTAACATTAGATAATGTAATTGGGAAATCATCGTAAGATTTTTCTCCCTTATAAAGTGTGGATAGTTTACCGTCTTGTTCCATTTCAATTTCAATAATTCCACTGTCCTCTGAATAATCAAAAGGATTATCCGTGATTGTGATTTGTCCGATATATTGTTGTTTATTAGGTTTTTGCGTTGGCTTTGCACCTAAATTAATAGTAATATCTACTGCTGTTCCCTTATCTAATTTGGTGCCCTTTTCATAATTTTGATACATTACGGTTCCTGCTTTATATGCATCAGAATAATCATTACTTACAATTCCAAGGGTTAAGCCTGCATCCTCTAACTTTTTAAGAGCCTCAGCCTGAGTAAGATTTATTAAGCTAGGAACAACAGATTGTGTATTTTCAGGTCCATTACTTATAATAATTGTAACCGTATCACCTTTTACAACCATGGTATCCCTTTTCGGATTTGTTTCAATGACTCTTCCTTCGTCAACTTCATCGCTAAAAGCATAATCACGCTCAACGACTAAACCTGCATTTTCTAAGTCATCCGTTGCCTTTTTTTCACTGGAGTTATATACATTAGGTAATTTAAAGCTTTCAGGTCCACTGCTTACAATAAATTGAACTTCTGCATCTGCAGAAATCTCTGCATTTTTTTTAGGATACTGATCACATACAGTGCCCTTTTTAAAGGTATCATTATACTCTTCCGTATAATTATAATTTGTTAAACCTGATTCTTTCAAAGCCGCTTCTGCCTCATCCAAAGAATAGCCTAAAATATTAGGTACAATAACTGTTCCAACTTCTTTACTTGGTTCTTCCGTAGGTGTTGGTGTCATGGTTGTCGGATTTGGATTTTCGTCTTTTCCACCACTCTTTGGAAATAAATTAAAGAATTTAACACCAATATAGATAAAGATAATAACCAAAATAACCGCAACAGCTATAGTACCAACTAAAGTGATTTTCTCCATACGTGGATCTACTTCATCAAGCTCTTCCTCATCATCTTCTACAGGTACCGGCTGGCGATCCGTTCTTGTTCTGAAGGCATCCGTATTCTGCATCTTATCCATAGTTTCATGAAGCCCTAGTCCAGCTCCCTTAGAAGCAGATTTAATATGATTTACTTCATCATCGGATATATTAATGGTTGGTGAATCACTTACAATTGGTGCTGGAATAACAACAAAATCACCATTAGGATTGGTAATGGAGCGTTTTAAATCAGCAATTAATTCAGAAGCACTGAGATAACGTCTCTCCGGCTTCTTCTGCATACATTTTTGAACGATTTTATCTACACTAATTGGTATACTTGGATCTAGCTCTCTTAATGATGCTGCTTCTCCCTGAATGTGAAGCAGGGCAACAGATACCGTATTATCTCCTGCAAATGGTACTCTTCCGGAAAGCATTTCATACAAAGTTACACCAAGGGAATAAATATCGCTTTTCTCATCACTGTAACCGCCTCTTGCCTGCTCCGGAGAAAGATAATGAACCGAACCCATTGCATTAGAAGTAATTGTATTGGAATTGGTTGCTTTGGCAATACCAAAATCAGTAACTTTTACCTTTCCTTCTTTAGAAATAATTATGTTCTGAGGCTTAATGTCTCGATGAATAATATGATTGGCATGTGCCGCTTCCATACCCATGGCAATTTGAATTGCTATTCCAATGGCTTCTTTTACTTCTAACTTGCCTTTTCTTTCTATAAAATTCTTTAAGGTGATACCTTCTACCAGCTCCATTACAATATAATGTAAATTGTTATCATCACCTACATCATAAACATTTACAATGTTAGGATGAGATAACCCTGCGGCTGACTGCGCCTCACCTCTAAATTTAGTAACGAAATTCTTATCATCGCTATATTCTGGTTTCAGTATTTTAATGGCTACATAACGGTTTAGTCTGTGGCATTTTGCCTTATAAACATCAGCCATGCCTCCTGAACCGACTTTATCAATAATTTCATATCGGTCGCTAATAAACATTCCTGGTTTTATCATTCATTTCACCTCTCTCTACAGTTTTACAATAATAATGGAAATGTTATCTATTCCACCATTCTCATTTGCTCGTTTTACTAATTCTTTTGCTGCAAGCTGTAGATCGTCCGGATATTCCTTTACTATAGCCATGATTTCATCATCCTCTACCATATTGGATAATCCATCTGAACACATAAATATTGTATCATCCGTTTCCAGATTTACTTCAAAATAATCAGGCACTACGTTTTTACTTGCTCCTAATGCTCTTGTAATTATATTCTTATTTGGGTGAAAACGCATATCTTCTCTATCAATTTCACCTGTCTGTACCATTTCTTCTACTAAAGAGTGGTCCACTGTAATTTGCTTAATATTATCGTTAATAATATATAATCTGCTGTCTCCAATGTTGGTTACATATAATACTTTATCTAAAATAGTTGCAACAACAAAGGTTGTACCCATACCCTCTAATTCATTATCATCGCCTGCTTCTTTTAATAATGAATCATTTGTCTTTTGTAATGCTTCTGATATCATTCCTACCGGAGTTTCCTGATTACTGTTTTTAATAAATTCAGTAAATGCCTTCACGCTAAATCTGGAAGCATAATCCCCCGCTTTATGTCCACCCATTCCATCAGCAACAATAAACAAATTAGGCAGTCCACCAACGGGGTTTTCTTCACAGAAAACATAATCTTGATTAATCTGTCGTTTTTCTCCTATATCTGTTATTGAAAACGCTCTCATACATACCTCTTTTCTGAATATCAAGCTTACTTGCTTTACTAGCTAAAGAAATAAATTCACTTATTTACATGCAAATTCACCCATTTGCATACTTCCATCGGTCAATTCATTGCTTTAGCATCAGAAGATTGATCCATATAACTTTTCCTTAATTGGCCACATGCGGCATCGATATCTGTACCCATTTCTCTTCTAATAGTAACATTTATTCTGTTTTTTTCAAGTATATTTTTGAAATTTTGAATATTTTCAGACCTGGATTGTCTGTAATTCCGCTCTTTTATTGGATTTATGGGAATTAAATTTATGTGACAATTTAAGCCTTTAACTAAATGAGAAAGTTCATGGGCAAATTTCTGTAAGTCATTTACACCTTCAATCAGACTATATTCAAAGGTAATTCTTCTTCCTGTTTTTTCATAGTAATAATGGCAAGCCTCCATAATAGATTCTATGCTGTATCTATTGGCCATAGGCATAATTTGTTGTCTTAACGGGTCATTGGGAGCATGAAGTGATATAGCCAAAGTAATTTGCAGATTTTTATCTGCCAAAGCCTTTATTTTATCTGCTAATCCGCAAGTGGATACTGTAATATTTCTTTGACTAATATTTAATCCATTCTCATCGGTTAACATACCGATAAATTGTACTAAGTTATCAAAATTATCTAAAGGTTCTCCCGTTCCCATAACCACTACATTAGATACTCTTTCACCGGATATCTTCTGAATTTGATAAATCTGGTCCAGCATTTCAGAAGGAGCAAGATTTCTTTCAAACCCGCCAATGGTGGAAGCACAAAAAGTACATCCCATTTTACATCCAACCTGAGAAGAGATGCAGACGGAATTCCCATGATGGTATTTCATTAACACGCTTTCCAGTACTCGGTCATCATATAGCCGAAATAAGAATTTACTGGTGTCCCCGTCTTTTGAAACCAATTTGTTCACTTGAAAAAGGTTAGTAATCTGACAAACTTCTTTTAATCTTTCCCTTAATTGTTTTGATATATTGGTCATATCATCAAAATTACTTACCAGTTTTACATGGAGCCATTCATAGATTTGCTTCCCACGGAATGGCTTATCTCCCAACTCCACTAACAAGTCTTCCAGTTCTTCTAACCTTAAAGATTTTATATCGATTTTATCCATTGGTTAATGCTCTCTCCTTAATCTGGCAATAAAAAATCCATCACATTGATGAATTCCCGGTACTAATTGCAAATATCCCTCTTTTGTCGTATCACTCCAGAGTACCTCTGGGAGATAAGGATTTAAACTCTCTAATTTAAAATGATATTGATTCATAAACCAACGTACATTTTCTATGTTTTCTTCCGGATTAATGGTACAGGTACTATATATCAGGGTACCGCCCTTCTTCACATATTGATAAACTACTTCTAATATATTTCTTTGCAGTAAAACCAATTCCCTTTGTTTGTCTTTTGTTACATTATATTTTATATCTGGTTTTTTCCCGATTATACCAAGACCGGAACATGGAAGGTCTGCTAATAAAACATCTGCCTGCTCTACACTTTCTTCATCTAAGATTAAAGCATCCTGAACTTTCGCTGATATATTGGTATAACCCAAACGTTTTATATTATCTAATATGAGATTAACTTTGTAATCCGTAACATCCCTGGAACTGACCTGTCCTGTTGAATGGAGCAGTTCTGCCCCATGAAGGGACTTTCCTCCTGGAGCTGCGCATACATCAATGACACAATCTCCTTCCTTAATACCGGATATTGCACCTACTAACATGGAACTTTCGTCCTGAACCTGAAAATAGCCTTTTTGAAATGGTTCTATATCATTTAAGTAATTATAATTTTCTATATGGAAGGCATAAGGTAAATAAGAACCAGGTTCTACAGTAACCTTTTCATTTTCTAACATTCTCTTTAATTCATCTGGTGATACTTTATCCAGATTACAGCGAATGGTTGTTTTCTTAATCTGAAAGGTTGTCTCCAATATGCCCTTCACGGTTTTATAATCATATTCCTTTAACCAGTCTTTGATAATCCATTCCGGCATGGAATAGGTTAAACTTAAGAATTCAACCGGATTTTTCTCTTCACTGGGGAAAATGACTTTTTCCGGATTTCGTATTATATTTCTTAAAATGCCATTAACGAATCCGCTTAAGTTCTGAAACCCTCTTTTTTTCGCTAATTTAACAGCTTCGTTACAAACCGCTGAATCTGGAATCTGGTCCAGGTATTTTAACTGATAAACACTAATTCTAAGCAGATTTCGTATGAATGGCTTCATTTTATTTATTTTTACACTAGAATACTGATTAATGATATAATCAATGGTTAATAATCTTTCTATAGTACCTTCACATAGTCTGGTTATAAAAGCTCTGTCTTGTTTTTCTAAGGATTGATATTGTTTCAAAATCTGACTAAGTACTGTATGAGTATATTGTTTGTTCCCTGTAATATCCATTACTGCATCTAATGCAATTTCTCTAGGATTTTTCTTACTGGATCCCTGATCTTTAGTCACGATTTCTTCCTCCAAATAAAATAACCAATCGTACTAATTGTAATATAGAAGCTGCTGCTCCGGCAACATAAGTTAAGGCTGCTGCACTTAATACTTGTCGTGTTTGTTTCACTTCCTGTGTACTTAGGATGCCTGTTTCATCTACTATTTGCACTGCTCTTCTTGAAGCATTGAATTCCACCGGCAAAGTTACCAGCTGGAATAATACTGCCAAGGAGAACAAAATAATTCCTATGTTAATTAAGGATTGAGACCATCCAAGAATAATTCCAAGTATAATCATCGGCCAGGATATAGTGGCTCCAAAGTTAGCAATAGGAACTAAGGCACCTCTTATACGAAGTGGTACATATCCTGTATTATCCTGAATAGCATGACCACATTCATGAGCAGCGACTCCAACTGCAGCAACAGAAGAATTGTTGTATACAGTTTCTGATAATTTTAAGGTTTTATCCCTCGGATCATAGTGATCTGTTAAATTACCACTGATTGGTCTAACACTAACATCATAAATACCTGCTGAATAAAGAATTTTCTCTGCTGCCTGAGCTCCTGTTAAACCAGATAAGCTTCTTACTTTAGAATATTTTGCAAAAGTTGATTTTACTTTTGCAGAAGCTAATAAAGATAAAACAACTCCTATTATAATTAAAAAATATGTTGGATCAAATAAATAACGATAACCATAATACATAATAGCCTCCATTCTGGCACCTTAGTGCCCTATTCTTAAGATAAAATAGTGCCCTTAGGAATCTCAAATCCCCTTATAAAGGCATCTACTGTCATTCGTTTCTTTCCTTCCAGCTGTACTTCATGAAGCACCAGCCTGCCTTTACCTGTTTGAACAATAATAGAATCTTTGTCAATTTCTAAGATTTCACCAGGTTTTCCAATATTGCCATCCTTTAGATTTTCTGACTCCCCCGGCAATACCGAAGCATCCCAAATCTTAAAAGACTTACCATCTAAGAATGAATATGCACTTGGCCAAGGATTTAGTCCGCGGATTAGTCTTTCAATCTCTATGGCAGAATGTGTAAAATCAATATGTCCTAATGATTTATCCAGCATTTTTACATAGGTAGCTTCGTCATCATTCTGCTTTTCCCTTACCGCTGTTCCAAGTTCAATAGCTTTTAGTGCCTTTAATAGTAAATCTCCTCCGCAGCCAGCCAGCTTATCATGTAAACTGCCAGCAGTTTCTTTTGGTTCAATGATTACTTCTTCTTTCATAATCATATCCCCTGTATCTATACCAACATCCATATACATAATGGTAACGCCTGTTTTCTCTTCCCCATTAATAATAGACCACTGGATAGGTGCCGCCCCACGATATTTTGGAAGCAGAGAGGCATGGACATTAATACATCCAAACTTGGGTAAGTCTATAATTGCTTTTGAAAGAATCTGACCAAAGGCTGCTACAACTATACACTCTGGATTGATTTCTTTCAGTTTCTTTAAAAATTCTTCTTCTTTAACCTTGTGAGGCTGATAAACAGGAATATGATATTTAAGGGCAAGTTCTTTTACAGGTGTATACTGCACTTGCTTACCTCTTCCTTTCGGTTTATCAGGCTGTGTCACTACCGCCAGAATTTCATGTTCTGATTGTATTAATTTATCTAATACAGTAGCTGCCAAATCCGGCGTACCCATAAAGACTATTTTCATTTATTCTCATTCCTTTCCTTAACGTACATTATGATTAGAGCATCAAAAGCCAAAGTTAGATTAGAAGATGAATGCCAATGATGCCAATGTATATATATTCATCATTAATTTTAAGGCTTTTACCGCTTTAATCATCACTATTTAATCATCACTATTTAATCATTACTATTTAATCATTTTCTTCATCATTATTAACACTGCGGAGTCCGCCAATTACTTTGTCTACATATAATTCGCCATATAAATGATCAATTTCATGCATGAAAGCTCTGGCTAATAGTTCTGTGCCTTCTATAATAACTTCTTCCATATTCTCATTAAATGCTTTTACTTTTACATAATTAGGTCTTGTCACAGTACCTGATTTACCTGGTACACTAAGGCATCCTTCTTCTCCGGTTTGCTCACCACTGGTTTCTAATATAACCGGATTAATCAGAACAATAGGACTGTCTCCTTCTGGAGATATATCAATCACTACAATACGTTTTAATATGCCTACTTGTGGTGCTGCCAAACCGACACCTTGGGCAGCATACATAGTGTCCAACATATCTTTTATTAATATCTTTATTTTAGGTGACATTTCCTTTACTTCTTTTGATTGTTTTTTTAGTACTGAATCTCCTATAATTCGAATATTTCTAATTGCCATAGTATTCATTCCTTTCAAAAATATTAATAACAAATATTAATAACTATTCATTGGGTTAAAATCAAATTGTACGTTGCAGCCGTTAAAATGTTCTGAGTAGTTAATATAACCTTCCAAATAATCCTTAATGCCAATTAATACATCATAATCCGACTGCTTTATATAAATCATAAATCGATATATATCATTTGCTTTTGCCAGGGAGGCTGCTGCTGGTCCAATGATTACAGTTTCCTCACTGATTCCTTCTTTAGAAGTCCAATCTTTCCCAGCCCCACAAAGTAATTCGGAGGCTGTCATAGCTTTCTTTTCATCCTTTGAAGCAATCAGGATTGCTAAAATATGTGCAGCTGGCGGGTATTTTAATAATTCCCGATAAGCCATTTCCTGATTATAAAAACCTATGTAATCATCCTCACTGGCTGCTTTTATGCTATAATGGTCCGGCTGATAACTTTGAATTACAACTTCACCGGGTAGTTCCCCACGTCCTGCTCTTCCTGAAGCCTGGGCAAGAAGCTGGTATGTTCTCTCTGCAGCACGGTAATCCGCTGCATATAATGAAAGATCAGCTGCCAAAATTCCTACTAAAGTAACCATTGGAAAATCATGTCCCTTTACAATCATCTGTGTTCCCACCAGGATATCTGCTTCTCCATTGGCAAAAGAAGAAAGAATCTTCTCATGACTGTCTTTATTCTTTGTAGTATCCATATCCATTCTTAACACTCTGGCACCTGGGAATTCCTTTTTAACCATTTCTTCTACCTTTTGTGTTCCGGTACCAAATGTTGCAATATATTTGGAACCACAGCTTGGGCAATTAACAGGTGTACTCTCAGAATATCCGCAATAATGGCAGACAAGAGTACCATTATTATGAGCTGTCAAGGATATATCACAGTGAGGACATTTCATTACATGCCCACAGCTTCTGCAGGATACAAAGCCTGCATACCCTCTTCTATTAATAAACAGCATAATTTGCTGCTTTTTTCTTAGCCTGTCTTCCATTAATTCTTTCAATTGTATACTAAAAATAGATTTATTTTTCTTTTTTAATTCTTCCCTTAAATCCACAATCCATATCTTAGGCATTATGCTTTTTCCAATACGGGATTTAAGCGTATATAGCTTATATCTGCCTTCTAAGGCATTCTTATAGGATTCTAGAGAAGGCGTTGCTGAACCTAGTATAACACTTGCATTGGATAATTGTCCACGTTTTATTGCAACCTCTCTTGCATGATACTTTGGTGGATTCTCACTTTTATAAGTACCCTCGTGTTCCTCATCAATAATAATAAGTCCAAGATTTTGAAAAGGAGTAAATAATGCTGATCTTGGTCCAATCATAATATCAATATCACCCTTTTTCGCACGTAAATATTGATCGTATCTTTCACCTTGGGATAACCTGGAGTTCATAATAGATATTCTGTCACCAAATCGTTTATAAAAACGCATTACCGTCTGATAGGTGAGGGCTATTTCAGGAATCAACATAATAACCTGTTTACCCTGACTAATAACATCTGAAATAATTTCCATATATACTTCTGTTTTACCGCTTCCAGTGACTCCATGAATCAGGTAAGTACCTCGTATGTTTTCTCTGTACTCTTTAATAATACTATCTACTATGATTTGTTGTTCTTCTGTCAGATGAACTTGTTCCTTATTTATTGTTCTATTCTGAATTGGATTTCGGTATAATCTTTCTACATCTGTAGTGATAATATCCAGCTTTTCTAAATCCTGTATAGTGGTTCTTGCTATGTTTAATTTATGAATCACAACATCATAGTCGATGGCTTCTTCTTTAATAAGTTCTTCCAGAAGACGAACTCTTCCTTTGTTATTCTTAATTTTAAATATCTCCAGATGTTCCTTGGCAGCCTCTATGGATTCAGCCAGTTTTATTGTTTTCTTTTCTTTAGCTTTTACAGTTTTCTTTACAGGAATAACTGTTTTAAGGGCATCGTTCATGGTAGAGCCAAAGGTTTCCTTAATCCAATAGGCTAATTGAATTAATTGGCTTTCGATGACCAAACCATCACTCACAATTTCATGTATAGGCTTAATTAAATCTTCTTTCCATTTTGGTTCATTGGATAAATGAACGATATAACCTTTAATTAGGCGGTTTCCCTTACCAAAAGGTACTACTGCCAAAGCACCAATTACGGCTTGTTCTGATAATTCTACAGGTATAGAATATTGGTATGTTCGATCTAAATTCTCATGAGAAATGTCTACAATAATATCCGCATATTTCATTGCCATACCAATCACCTGCCTTTTATTTTCTTACTTTTTTCTTCTATGATTTGAGTGTAAAAAGTCTAAATATAGTTTATTAAATGAATAATGCTACATTAGTGTAAGACTTTTTACGCTCAAATCACCTATTTTATTTATTTCTCCATTTACATTATAAAAAATATCAGAATCTATATTATTCTTCAATAAATGCCTTTACAATTTCGTCTGTTTTCATAGACCTTGAACCTTTTACCAAAACTCCATCTCCTGCCTTTAACTGTCCTTTTAAGTACCGGATGGCTTCCTGATTCGTTGAAAATGAATGAGTAATTATATTCTTATTCTTATACTGAATTCCTTTTGCAATATATACTGCTTCTTTGCCTATAGTAACCACTTCATCTACTTTTTGTTCTGCTATGAAAGTGCCTACATCATAATGAGATTGATAAGATAAATCTCCAAGTTCAAACATATCTGCCAGAACTGCAATTCTTCTGGATATACCCTCTAATTCCGAGAGCACTTGAATCCCACTCTTCATGGAATCCGGACTTGCATTATAGGAATCATCTATAATGTGAATCTGATTTACTTCTTTTATCTGTCCCCTCATTGCAATAGGATGATAGTTATATAATCCTTCCTTAGCAAGGCTAACAGGTATATGATAATGTTCACCAACAGCAATTGCTGCTAAGGCATTGTATACATTATGAATTCCTAAAACCTGAAGGACAATTTCTTCCCCATCTCCATCCAGATTGTTTTGTCCGGCGGAGGTATTATCTTTGCTAATAATAGCTTTCGGCTCATTATCTATTGTATTTGTTCTTTTTTCTTTCTTAGTTTTTCTTAATGTAAAATAAGTTTTACCCTCACTGGTTCTAATATTTTCTGCCCAGTAGTCACAAGTATCTTCTGTACCAAATCCAATCACTTTTGATTGATAGAATTTCTCTAAAGTTTCAGGGTTTAAATCTATTCTAGCAGAATTTTGTGAATATTCTTTGTCTTTATTTTCAGCAGTATTCTCTGGTTCATTTTCTGCTGTATTCTCTGTTTCATTCTCTACGTCATTCTCTGCTGCATTCTTTATCTCATTCTCCACTTCATTCTTTACTACATTCTCTGTTGCATTCTCCGCTTCATTCTTTACTACATTCTCCGCTTCATTCTCTATTTTATTCCCTATTATACTTTCCCAGTTTTTCAGTGCTTTTGATGCAGCATAAACTTCACTTAATAAATCATCATTGCCATTGACAAATAATACGGAATCCTGATGGAAAGCATTGATGATATTCAATTTTTCTTTTCTAATATTTTCTCTTGTCTTAAGCTGTCCTATGTGAGATACGCCAATATTAGTTACAACTGCTGCTTCTGACCTTGCTATCTTAGAAAGCTTAGCCATCTCACCAAATTCACTCATACCCATTTCAATTACTGCAATATCATAACTGGAATCCAGCCTTAGCATCATAAGGGGAAGGCCAACCTGACTGTTCATGTTTCCTTCCGTCTTTAAAACTTTATACCTGGTTTCTAATACCGCTGCTACCATTTCCTTCGTTGTAGTTTTACCTACGCTGCCTGTGATTCCAATTACCGGGATTTTAAATTTGCTTCTATAATAAGTACCTAGTGCCTGTAATGCTTCTAGTGTATCTTTTACGTAAATATAAACCATAGACTGATTCATATCCTTGGTAACTTCTGTATGTCTGCTTGTAAAACAAGCTCTTGCACCATTATCAAAAGCATCTGGTATAAAATCATGTGCGTCCACCTTTTCACCTATAATCGGAACAAATAGTGAGCCAGCCTCCAGCTTTTTTGAATTGGTACTTACATTAGTAATCTGCATGTTCTCATCACCGATTAATATAGTACCTTCTACTGCATCGGCAATCTCTTTTATAGTCAATACTTCCATCTGATTATCCTCTTTCATAATATAGAGATTATATATTTTTTTACTGATTCTGCTCTTTACAAAACACTCAAATCATCTATTGAATCTTAATAAAAGTCATATTTTATTATTAACAGTATACTTTATTGGAATGTTTAACTTTCACAGAACAAACTTTCTTCATAAGGTATATGGGTTATATAATAGAAATTCCTTCTTCCTCATAAAGTATATGAATTATATAATAGAAATTCCTTCTTCCTTCATCTCATTTACAATATCTCTAATAAGTTCTCTTTCATCCATATGATACTTTTGACCTTTAATTTCCTGATAATCTTCGTGACCTTTTCCGGCAAGTACAATAACATCTCCAGGTTTTGCATGTTGGATACAATAACGGATGGCTTCTTTTCTATCTATAATTTCAATATAATTTCCAGCTGCCTTTTTCACACCAATTATAATGTCTTTTATTATCTCTTCTGGGGCTTCAAACCTTGGATTATCCGAAGTTACAACAGTAAGATCTGCATATTTAGAGGATATCTCCCCCATCTCATATCTTCTAAGCTTGGATCTGTTTCCACCACATCCAAATAAGCAAACAAGTCTCTCTGGATTATACTCTTTGATAGTAGATAATAAGCTCTCCAAACTCATAGCATTATGGGCATAGTCTATCATTAAAGTAAAACTTTTTGATATATTAACCAGTTCTACTCTACCCTTTACCTTTACTTCTGATAAAGATTTTTGAATAATTTCAACTGGTATATTAAAGTGTCTGCAGATTGCAATGGCAGTTAAGGAATTATATACACTGAACTTTCCAGGTATATCAATTACTACATCAAAGTTCATTAGTCCTTCTACTCTATATTTTACGCCAAGAATACCCATAGAACTATGGAGATCCACATTAACAGCTCTTAAATCAGCCTTCTCAGATATTCCATAGGTTTCAAGCTTACAGGTATGGCCTTTCATAACATTCCATACATGTGTATCATCTGCATTGACAATTCCCACTTTACATTTTTTAAATAGTAAGCCTTTACATGCCATATATTCTTCAAAATCCTTGTGTTCAGTAGGACTTATGTGGTCAGGCTCAATATTGGTAAAGATACCAAAATCGAAAGTAAAACCATCTACACGATGCATCATTAATCCTTGGGAAGAAACTTCCATAACTGCACACTGACAGCCTGCATCTACCATATTTTTAAAATATTCCTGTATAACATAAGATTCCGGCGTTGTATTATTAGCAGGAATTTTAGTATCACCAACAATTGCTTCAATGGTACCAATTAGACCCGTTTTAATGCCTGAGCTTTCAAGAATGGAACGAACCATATAAGCAGTGGTTGTTTTTCCTTTTGTCCCAGTAATACCAATTGTTTTTAATTTATCTGCAGGATAATCAAAATATGCAGCTGACATATAAGCTAATGCTGCTCTGGTATCAGATACTTTCACAACAGTAGTATTATTTATATTGTTTATATTAAGAGCAGCCATATCTTTCTCTACAATAACTGCCCTTGCTCCCATATTAATTACTTCATTAATAAAATCATGTGCATCTCTTACTGTCCCGGATATACATACAAAGACAGAACCTTCTACTACTTTTCTGGAATCATAAACAAGAGTTGTAATGTCTATATCATCTTTACCATGTAGCAAACTATATTCCATTTTTTCCAGTAAACTTCTTAATTTCATAGGAACCTCCCTAATATATAATAACTGCTAAATTATACCCTATATACAAATTCCCATCCAGTGAATTACCAGGATGGGAATTATTATGACCCACCGGTCAATAATTTTAACCTCATCAGGCAAGGATTTGCCTGTTTCAGCAGGAGTTCAAACTCCTGCTGAAATGCCACGTAGTGGCAATGAGGTTTATGAGCAAGTAGCGCAAGCGGATAAACTTGCCTATAGGCAAGTGGGAATACCTCTTTGACTTTAAATACGCAAACTATTAATGCTAGTATAATTAATCCACTAAACCAAATTTATTTAAGGGCCATATTCTTATCATTTCTTTACCGTTTATATTTTCCGCTAATACAGGCCCAATAGCTCTACTGTCCTGGCTTACTTCACGATTATCACCCATTACAAAATATTCATCATCTGCTAAAGTAATAGGTTCTGCAGCAATACCTGCCTGGGTAATGGGATCTTTTCCATAATCTTCTTCCAAAATCTCACCATTAATGTAAATGTCACTGCCAAGAATCTGAATCGTTTCGCCTGGCATACCAATGATACGTTTTACATAATATTCGTCAATATCTTTACCATAAGGGTAAAATACTATAATATCAAATCGTTTTAAGTTGCCAATTCTTGGACTGATTTTATCTACTAATAAATTGTCCCCATTATGAAGGGTATCTTCCATAGATGGTCCATCTACTATAGTTCTCTGCATTACGTACTTTGGTATAATAAATACGCATACAAATATAATAGCCACGTATATAATGGTTTCAATTATAAAACTACGTGTCTTATTCTTTTTGCTTTCACCCTCTGTCAATTCTTCATTCATTTTATTTTCACTCAATACTATCAACTCCTTACTTAATTATCTATTGATGCTCTAAAACCCTGAAGTCATTCAACGGCCATATTCTTACCCAGGCTCTTCCCATAATAGAGGATTTATGTATTGGTCCAATACTGGGATCTCTGCTATCCTTGCTATTGTTACGGTTATCACCTAGTACAAAATATTCGTCTTCTCCAAGTTCAATACTTTCATTAGCAATTCCGCCATCAATAATCTTTTCACAACCATAGTCTTCTTCAAGTAATTCTCCATTTATATATATGTCACTTCCAATAATCTGCACTTTTTCTCCAGGAAGTCCAATGATTCTCTTAATGTAATATACATCTTTTTCATCGGAGTATGGACGAAATACAATAATGTCAAACCTTTTTGGGTCGCCAAATTGGTAAGATAATTTTTCAAGAATCAAATGATCCGTATCATGAAGGGTGGTCTCCATAGAACTTCCACTAACTTCAACCTGCTGCCCTACAAAATGATGAATTAATAAAACAGCAAATATTACAATTGCAAAGTAAATAATCATTTCTAATATATCTTTTACATAATTGTTATTCTTTTCTTCTGAGTTGTTTTCTTCTGAGTTGTTTTCTTTCAAGTTGTTTTCTTCTGAGTTGTTTGCCTTTGAATTGTTTTCTTTCGAGTTGTTTTCTTTCAAGTTGTTTTTTTCTGAGTTGTTTGCCTTCGAGTCGTTTTCCTTTGAGTTATTTTCTTCTGAGTTGTTTTCTTTCGAGTTGTTTTCTTTCAAGTTGTTTTCTTTCGAACTATTTCTTTCTGAGTTGTTTTTTCCCGAGTTGTTTTCTTCTGAGTTATTTTTTTCTGAATTATTATCAGTTATATTATTATCAATATTTTGTTTTTTTGAATTTCCTAACATATTTGACTGATTTTCTCCTGCATGAACTTTATTACTGGATTTCATTATATTTAGTCCCTCATCAATCCATTCATTATTTTCAAAGTCTTTCCGACCCATGATTTGCCTCCGGCTGTACTTATCCCCTACAAAGATATATTTTCAGTATATTTTCTTTATTATATAAGAAAGCACCTTCAATGGTATCCTATAAAATACGAAGAACTTTTTCTTTCGATCTATGTTCTCTCGAAAATTATATAAAATATCATACGAAAGTGCTCATCGGAATAAATAATATTTATTTAAATTTCACTAGAATATTACTCTTCTTTATCTTTTTCCTCATCATTTAAAATCTTAACTTTTCCTTCATACAATTCCTCAACAGCAATGGATAGAGGTTTGTTACAAGATACAGTAACGTAAGTATCTGCGCCATTAATAATCTGTCTGGCTCTCTTTGCAGTTGCTAATACGATGGAATATCTGCTATTGACAACCGGCTGCTCACCTGGTTCTACGTCGCTGTTAACTACTTTCATTAAATCTGTATAGGATGGATGTAACATAAAAAACTCCTTTCTTGAAACCTTAGGTTTCTTCCATAAAATTTTTAATATAAGTCAAAGGGAATATTTCCTTTTTTTGCGGTATTCTTCGCCTTTCAGGCTCAGAATTATCACGCTTAACAGCACCACAGTAAACGAAATGTTTATTGCGTGATAATTCTGCCGCGCCGAGCTTGCTCGTGCGCATAAACAACTCCGAAGGAGTTGCTTGCTATGGTTCTTTCATAGCAATGACAATTGGTCTGGATGATGTTTAGTTCTTTATTCTTCTAATGAGGATGCAGAATCCATACTTTCTTTGGTATTCACTCTATTTGCTATAGTTTCTGGTAACAATGCAGATAAAACCAGATGTCCACTATCTGTTACTATAACAGCTTTTGTTTTTCTCCCGCAGGTAGCATCGATTGCAATACCTGTATCCTTTGCATTCTGTACCATACGTTTAATGGGTGCTGCTTCTGGTTTTATTATTCCCACAATCCTGTTACTATTAACCACGTTGCCAAATCCAATATTAATTAATCTGCTCAACTTCATTCCTCTTTTCTAGCCTATTGGAAACTTGTATTCAAATAATAATAGAAAATATAGCGACTATTCAGCCATAGGGTTTCTTTTATTATTCAATATTTTGAATTTGCTCTCTTACTTTTTCAATTTCAGTTTTTAGATTAATGGCTACATTAGAAACTTCCAAATCATTGGCTTTTGATAAAATAGTATTTGCCTCTCGATTCATTTCTTGTGCAATAAAATCTAACTTTCTGCCGATTTCTTCACCATCATCTAAAGTCGCCTTCATATTCTGAATATGACTTCTAAGCCTTACCGTTTCTTCATCTACGCAGATTTTATCTGCAAATATGACAGCCTCAGTAGCTAGGACGCTTTCTTCAATCTTAGTATCTCCTAAAAGTTCATTCAACTTAGCTGTAAGCTTTTGTCGATATTCTGCAATAATCTGTGGTGATCTCTCTTCTATATAATCTACAAATGTAAGCATACCATTTAACTTGTTGGTAATGTCTTTTTTCAGATTCTCACCCTCTGCAATACGGGCATCTACTAATTTCTCTGCTGCAGTCCTTACCGGAGCTTCAATAATCTTCCACAATTCTTCTTCGTCAATCGTTTGCTCCTCTAATGTAAAGACATCCGGAAATCTTGCCAAAGTGGATACTCTTATATCATTATCAATGTGAAATGTCTCACTTATTTTAATAAGATTTTGCATATATTCTTTTGCTATGTCTTCATTGTACTTTACACATACATTCTGTTCTGTATAATCTTCGTAGGTAATGAATACATCTACTTTACCACGCCCAATATACTGTTTTAGTACATTTCGTATACCAGCCTCAAAAAAACTTAACTTTTTTGGCATTTTGATTGTAATATCACAATATCGATGATTAACTGCCTTAATTTCGACTATAATCTTTCGTTCCGGCGTTGATACTTCGCACCTTCCGAAGCCAGTCATACTTTTTAACATATTCACACGTTCTTTCATTTAATTATTATTTTCGATTTAAAACCATATTCACAATCCCCATTCTTTAGAATGGAAGGACTACTTTTTAGGTTAGATTATTCATAATATAACCATTCTATAAATAGGCATTTCAATTCATTATAATTGAAATAAAGATACAAGTCAATATTACTGATAAAAAAGTTTGCACCAAATACCCTCTAATGATATACTATTTAACAATGAAAGGAATCCATTTATCCTTCTATTTCGTTTTCATAGTATCTTATGGCAATACTTAAGATATTTAATATATACTTAAAGGAGAAATCATTATGGCATTGGATGGACTTGTTATTTCTAATGTAGTCTATGAATTAAAGGAAAAGCTGGTAGATGGTAGAATCAGTAAAATATCTCAACCAGAAAAAGATGAATTAGTCTTAACTATAAAGAATAATAGAGAGAACTATAAATTGTTTTTATCAGCGGGTGCTAGTCTTCCCCTCATTTATCTAACAGAGGAAAATAAGCAGAATCCCCTTACTGCACCTGGATTTTGCATGCTGCTTCGAAAGCATTTAAACAGTGCAAGAATATTAGATATTATACAACCGGGTTTAGAGAGAATTGTTCAACTAAAGATTGAGCATCTAAATGAATTAGGTGACCTTTGTGTTAAATACTTAATTATAGAATTAATGGGTAAGCACAGCAATATTATATTTTGTGATGATACTATGAATATCATAGATAGTATTAAACATGTGTCTCATCTGGTAAGTTCCGTGCGTGAAGTATTACCTGGAAGAGATTATTTCATTCCTGTTCAAGGTGATAAACTGGATCCTTTAACCATCACTTATGAAGACTTTGCAGAACATGTTTTAAAGAAACCCCTTCCTTTAGGGAAAGCAATATATACTACTTTAACCGGAATTAGCCCTTTGATTGCAAATGAAATTTGTTACCGGGCTTCTTTAGACTCAGAAGCTTCTACCAGTTCCTTAAGGGAAATGGAAGGAATTCATTTATATAAGAATTTTAATCGATTGATTTGCGATGTAAAAGAATGTAAGTTCGAGCCTAATATTGTCAATGATGAAAATGGTTCACCAGTGGAATTTTCATGTGTACCACTGGATTGTTATGCTAATCTTTCAAAACAAGATTATGATTCTATTTCAACTGTTTTAGAAACTTATTACTCATCCAAGAATGCAGTTACAAGAATTCGTCAAAAATCAGTGGATTTAAGAAAAGTTGTAACAAATGCCATTGAAAGGAATACAAAAAAGTACGAATTACAGTTAAAACAATTAAAAGATACAGAGAAACGTGATAAATATAAAGTTTATGGCGAACTGATTAATACCTATGGTTATAACTTAGAACCGGGTGCCAAATCCTTAACCGCTTTAAATTATTATACCAATGAAGAAATCACCATTCCCCTTGACCCAACCTTAACTGCAAAAGAGAATTCACTAAAATATTTTCAAAAGTATAATAAACTTAAAAGAACTTACGAAGCTGTAACTTCCCTTATTGAAGAGACCAAAATTGATTTAATACATCTGGATTCCATTCACACTTCCCTGGATATTGCCTTAGCCGAGGAAGACTTAGTAGAACTAAAGGAAGAACTGATGGAGTATGGATATATGAAACGTAAGTTTATACCAGGAAAACCAGGTAATAAAGGCAATAAGAAACAAAAGGTAACCAGCAAGCCTTTCCATTATCTATCCTCTGATGGTTTTCATATCTACGTTGGAAAAAACAATTATCAAAACGATGAATTAACCTTTAAATTTGCAACTGGTGGTGATTGGTGGTTCCATGCAAAGAATATCCCAGGTTCTCATGTGGTTTTACAGACCGAAGGAAAAGAAATACCGGATCGTACCTTTGAAGAAGCCGGTCGTCTTGCCGCTTTCTATTCCAAAGGCAGAGAGGGGGACAAAGTAGAAATTGATTATACGGAAAAGAAAAACGTGAAAAAACCAGCTGGAGGTAAACCGGGATTTGTGGTTTACTATACCAACTATTCTATGATGGTTTCACCGGATATATCGGATATTCAGCAAATATCTTAAATCTGCCACTTCTATAAAAGTATGTCATTCTGAGCAAAAATTCAACGAAGTTGAATTCGCGAAGAATCTTTTTTTAAAAGTTGGGATTCTTCGCCTTCGGCTCAGAATGACAGTTTTTTCAACAGTCACTTATCATTGTTACTATTTTTGCTATTGCTACTATTTTTGTTATTACTACTATTTTTGTTATTACTACTATTTTTGTTATAGCTACTGTTTTTGTTATTGCTACTATTTTTGTTATTGCTACAATTTCTGCCATTGTTACTATTTATACTTTTATTATTGTTATTATTCTTCTTCATCCCTAAGAATGGTTCCACCCCCGACAACATAGTCTCCATCATAGAAAACTACTGCCTGTCCCGGTGTTATGGCTCTTTGCGGTTCTTCAAATATACATTCTACTTTATCTTCTCCTACTTTTCCAATGGTACATTTTGAGCCTTTATGGCTATAGCGAATCTTAGCATCCACTACCATTTCGCCTTCTAAATCTTCAATAGACATAAAATTCAAGTTTCCTGCATATAGCTTGTCGCTGTATACTTCATCCCCATTACCAATAACAACCTCATTGGTATCAGGTCTGATAGCTAGTACGAATACAGGATGTCCCATGGAAAGGTTCAGTCCTTTTCTTTGGCCTACCGTATAATGAATAATGCCTTTATGTTTTCCGATTACTTTTCCGTCAGGAGTTACAAAATTACCTTCTTTTTCTTCTTCTCCTGTATACTCAGTAATGAACTTTGCATAATCCTTATCCGGTATAAAGCAAATTTCCTGACTGTCCGGTTTATTCGCTACTCTTAAATTAATATCTTTTGCGATTTGCCTAATTTCATCTTTTGTATATTCACCAACGGGCATTAAAGTGTGTGCCAATTGATACTGTGTCAAATTATATAATGCGTAGGTTTGATCCTTGGCGGCAGTTGCAGATTTCTTAAGAGTGTATCTTCCATTCTCAAGCTGGACCACTCTGGCATAATGTCCCGTCGCAATGTATTCTGCTCCAATATCAAGGGAACGTTTTAATAAAGATTCCCACTTTACATAGCGGTTACATGCAATACAAGGATTAGGAGTATTCCCTTTTAAGTATTCCTCTGCAAAATAATCCATTACAGAATCTTTGAATTCTCTTTTAAAATTCATTACATAATAAGGAATTTCTAATGAATTGGCAACTCGTCTTGCATCATCTACAGCACTTAAACCACAGCAGCCACCACTTTCTTCTTGGGCTGCAGTATCTTCATCCTGCCATATCTGCATAGTTACACCAATCACATCGTAACCAGCTTTCTGTAATAAGTAAGCTGCAACAGAAGAGTCAACACCACCGGACATACCTACAACTACTTTTTTCTTTTCCAATCAAATGCCTCCTAGTAGGTTTCTGTAACTCCCTCTTCGCCGATATCAGCCTTTGGTTTTTCCAAACCTTCAATTTTAATATGATTCTTTTCTGCATAGTCCCATAAAGCAGCATGAATTGCTTCTTCTGCTAATAAAGAACAATGAACTTTTACTGGTGGAAGTCCGTCTAAAGCTTCCATAACCGCTTTATTTGTAACCTTTAAAGCTTCTTCTACATTTTTTCCTTTTACTAATTCAGTAGCCATACTGCTTGTAGCAACGGCAGCTCCGCAACCAAAAGTTTTAAACTTACAGTCATGAATGATTCCTTTATCGTCAATGTCTAAATATATTCTCATAATATCGCCGCATTTTGCATTACCTACGGTTCCTACTCCACTTGCATTTTCAATTTCACCAACATTTCTTGGGTTTGTAAAATGGTCCATTACTTTCTCGCTGTACATTTATAATACCTCCATTTAGAAATAATACTTAATATCTAGATCCATTATCTTTGATTATTTTTAACATAATCTTCATATAAAGGAGACATAGAACGTAATTTTGCAACAATATCTTTTATTTTATCAACAGTATAGTTAATTTCCTCTTCTGTTGTATCATGGCTTAATGTTAAACGTAATGAACCATGTGCAATTTCGTGAGGTAGTCCAATAGCAAGTAATACATGTGATGGATCCAAAGAACCGGAAGTACAAGCTGATCCACTGGATGCGCAAATATTTTGCATATCTAACATAATTAGTAAAGATTCACCCTCTATAAATTGAAAACTAAAGTTTGCATTGTTTGGTAACCTTTTGGTTCTATCTCCATTTAATCTTGTATATGGAATTTCAGTTAATACTCTTTGGATTAACATATCTCTTAAAGCAGTTTCTTTTTGTTGTCTTTCTTCTAAAGTAGCCATTGCTATTTCTGCCGCTTTGCCAATTCCAACAATTCCAGGAACATTTTCAGTACCTGCTCTTCTGTGCCTTTCCTGTGCGCCACCGTGAACAAAGGATTTTATTTTAAGTCCCTTACGGATATATAAGAATCCAATTCCTTTTGGTCCGTTAAACTTATGACCACTGGCACTTAACATGTCTATGTTTAATTCATTAACATCAATCTTTAATTGTCCATAAGCCTGCACCGCATCCGTATGGAATAATATATTATTTTCTCTGGCAATTTCACCAATTTCTTTAATTGGCTGGATAGTTCCAATTTCATTATTGGCAAACATAATAGAAATAAGTATTGTTGTTGGACGAATTGCTTTCTTAAGTTCGTCTAATTTTAGTATACCATTTTCATCTACATCAATATAAGATACTTCAAATCCGTGTTTTTCAAGGTATTCACAAGTATGAAGAATTGCATGATGTTCTACCTTAGAAGTAATAATGTGATTTCCTTTTGATGCATAAGCTTCTGCAGTTGCTTTTAATGCCCAGTTATCAGATTCAGATCCACCAGCTGTAAAATAAATGTCTGAGATTTCTGCATTTAATGAATTGGCGATAATTGTTCTTGCTTCATCTACTGCTTTTTTGTTTTGTGATGCGAATTCATAAATACTGGAAGGATTTCCAAACTTCTCTGTAAAATACGGAAGCATAGCCTCCACAACTTCAGGTCTTGTAGCTGTAGTAGCTGCATTGTCTAAATATATTTTTTTATCCATTGTTGTCATCTCCTATTATATTTAATAGCCTTATTGTCCACAGGATGGTTTTGTCCGGCTAATATCTTCTTCCATAATTCCGTGTTCAGAGCGTACCTTCTTACTTTCATCTATTAATTCTGAAAGCATAATTGTATCAACTGCATTATTTATACTATCACTAATACGCATCCAAACATATTTTGTTACACATAAATCAGCGCCGGAACAGCTCTCTCCATTACCGATAACCTCAGAACAATTAACCGGATTTAAATCGCCTTCCAGTGCACGTAATATTTCTCCAACTGATATTTCTTCCGGATTTTTTGCTAAAAGATATCCCCCTTGAGCGCCACGAATACTAGTCACAATTCCTGCCTTTTTTAATTTAGCAATTAACTGTTCTAAGTAGCTAATAGATATGTCCTGTCTCTCTGCTATGCCACTAAGCGCTACCGCTTCTTTCTCGCCATTGATAGCCAAATCAACTATAGCACGTAAACCATATCTTCCTTTCGTAGATAGCTTCAATCCAATCACCTCACCTTTTTCTTATCCTTGGAAATCCCACTAATTCATTTCCGACTAAATTAGTATAGTTTCTTTAGAAATAATAGCATCTCAATGTTATTTTGTCAACAACTTTGTTAAATTAATTGCAACCATGGTTACGTTCCCATGGTTACACTTTGCCTTGTACTTTATCTTGTATTACCCTATAATATTTTTAGCATTTATAATTTTTTTAGCATTAATATACAAAGCACGTGGAGATATGGATAATTTTCCAACAGAAAGCAGGTGAAGTTATGGATAATTTTTTGACAGAAGCAGGTGGAATTATGGGTAATTCTTTAATAGAAAACAGAGAGTTCAATGAGATATGCTATAAAAGACAGGCTCATTACTACGAAACAGACAGAATGGATGTGATTCATCATTCCAATTATATAAGATGGTTTGAAGAAGCAAGGATATATTATTTAGAACAAATTGGGTTTGGCTATGATAAAATGGAGTCACTTGGTATTTTATCTCCTGTTTTGAGTGTTTCTTGCGAATATAAAAGTTCCGTCAGATTTCATGAAGAAGTTCTAATCTACCCAAAAATTGAATTCTTTAATGGAATAAAAATGGCTATCAGTTATGTGGTAAAGGATGCCAGAACTGGCAAAGTACGTGCCACCGGAGAATCCAAGCATTGTTTTGTCGACTCCAAGTTTAAACCTATTCGAATGAAAAAAGATTTTAATGAAATATATACTATATTATCAAATTGTGTGGCTGAATAGATTTGGAGACTGTTACCAAGCTGTCATTCTGAGCCTGTAAGGCGAAGAATCTCATTATAAACAGTGAATTCTCCCCCTCAAATAAAAAGTTAGCTTATTAAATAAGGACGCTTTGCCTTGTAGTTTGTTGAAAACTCAGAAAGTGATGACTTGCCTTTCATAATGGCTTTATAGTGTATAAAAAGATACAGCGTTGTATAAAGTAAATTTGTCTACCTTTCCCTCGTGCGGCATGTCCTTGGTAGAGCCTCAAAACGTGTGACCCACATCGCAGAGGGCGATGCGTGTCACTGAGTCTCTAGTCGGACAT
>ENA-UOOI01000870-UOOI01000870.1-fermentation-metagenome-genome-assembly--contig:-NODE-870-length-35936-cov-17.415903_pt1 | contig 35936 bp, 49 predicted proteins | sample MGYA00245779_ERZ724027 | MGnify/ENA primary metagenome ERZ724027 (study PRJEB28704, sample SAMN03018318) | fermentation metagenome | biome: anthropogenic terrestrial biome; feature: soil; material...
ATCATGCCGATTCCATAAGTGCATTCCCCGTCGATCCGGGGACTAATCAGCATGTTGTTATTTTTGATAGAGAATACAAAAACGTAGATGGGACAGTTAAAAACCGTTAAAAGCCATGATATTACGAAAAATGCCGTTAGACAGGCGTTATGCAGATGTTAAAAAGCGTTTGTAAGTGTGAAATACAATGATTTTTGTAAATAGTATGCAAACAAAATTTTATGTATTTATTCCAATAAGCCAATTTTATCAGCGGCTCCGAAAAACTTTAAAATAGGCTTTTAAAGCCTTTTAAAATGCCTTTAAAAGGTGTAAGAAAACCCCTTGAAAATGTCAGAAAATGGCGTTATTCATAGGGTTTTAAACATATAGTGCTTTTAAACGTTACCTTTAAAAATTTGATTGCTTGAGATAAATTCGTAAAGGGTATCATTCATAATTTTGATACCAATGCGCAACCTTAAACATTACTTAATCGCAACTGGTTGCTATTAAGCAACCATGCGCCTTTTGCCTCTATAAACGGATAACGAAATTGTTTTATAAATTTTGTCAGTAGTTTTGAAATATTATTCATTGAGATTAAATAATTATTCATTATAGCTTAACTGGTTCAACTATGGCTGCCTTAGTCATTTTTATAAATTTAAGAGCCGATTGAAATTCATAATTTTCGATTTCAAAAACAATACCACAATCGGTGTTATTAGAGGATTGGTATGTAATGAAAACAAATTTTTTATGTATCGTTTTATTGTTATTTACACCTGATAAGCCACCTATAACAGCACCCATTTCACCGAACATTAATCCTCCAGCTATACTTCGGCCTATAACGCTTCTATTTTTTGAAATAACATCTTGCTCTGTAAAAAAGCCACTATTTGTAATTTGTGATTTTTCAAGTGTAAAAGACATATCTGAATTATCTATTATTACAGAGTCTCCAGTTAATGTAACGGTTAAAAAAACGCCATGCGGTATAATATTAGTCCCTGTTGTTTCAGAAACTTTTCCTGTAAACCTACAATCATATTTTTTATTTTTTTTAAATAATCCCATAATTATCCTCCTTTTGATTACTAATAATCATAAAACGGCTAAAAAATTATTCTTTATGTTTTGGAACTAACTGGTCCTTATGATCTGAATCAGCAAGTAAATTCCATAATACTTCGGAAGAGAGTTTTTCGGAACTTTCTTCCATTTTTTTATTATAAATCATTTCTGAAATTTTGCCAAGTATAATTTGCTTTTCGCAGTCGTCTAATTTACGATATTTTTCGATAAGTGCTAAATCATCATTACTGTATTTAGTACTTTCCTTATTTTCCTGACTATTTTCTAAACTTCCTGTTAGAATAAATTCTATGCTTGTCCCTAAAATTTTAGCAACGTTATATAAATTATCTGCTTGAGGCATTTTGTTTTTCCATTTGGAGATTGCGCCATTACTAAGATTAGCGGCACTTTCTAAGCTCGAAATAGTCATTCCTTTAATTTTACATAATTTTTTTATATTTTCGTATATATTCAAAAAGTTGCCTCCTTTTTAGAATACATTCAAAATATCTATTGACTTTTAGAAAGTATTCTATTATACTTATTATTGTATTAGTAATAACACAATTAAATAATATCACACAAAGTCGTTATAGTCTATCGAAATAGGTTATATTTTAACGAATTTCCGCAGGAGGCGAAATACAGTGGGAAAACGAAAACCGCGCCCTTTAACGCCATTTGGCACGTGGGTTAAAACACAGTCGGTACAAAAGGACATTGCACTGAAAGAAGTAGCCGAGAGCCTCGGCTTGTGCCAACAAAACCTAACGGCAAAATTACACGGCGAACGGCATTTTAAAGATACTGAAATCGCCGAAATAGAAGCAATATACGGTGAAAAGTATTCTGATGCCTGCAGCGCATAATAAACGGGAGCGGCTATGAAAAAATCGGATTTACTGTTTTACATAAACAATGCGATTGACGATGCTCTGCGTAACTGCCGGTCTGAGAATCCGCTCGAAGCGTGGGCAGATTTTATTAACATACTGGATTGCCGTGTACGCAAACAAATTGGCGATGATTTGGAAGCAAACGGCAGGAACCGATATACAGGTAAATAATTTATGAAAGGAAGCCTTTTTATGCAGTATCCTCAAATTGGCAGCATTTTATCCAACGGTTATAAAGTATTAGCAAATTATAAGAACAAAGTAGTTTTAGCCCAACATCCTAATAAAAAAGTTCCCGAATCGTTCGCCGTATGGCACCTTTCGCCAGCGGGCGATACTTGGGGCGGGCATTACAGTTCAGACCCGGAAACAGCGGAAAAATGGTTTGCAAGGCTGTGCTTTGACTGGCTGGATGAAGAAACCGCCCCTGAAGCGGATGTTCAGGAGCGGGAAAGATTGTCTTATGCTGAGAAACACGTGCAAGGACAAGTGTTAGAAGAAATTTATCTAAGAATTATATTTGAGGATGTAACGATAAGCAGATTAAAAAAAATGAAAATGCTTGAGAACTTGTTTTCAGATGTCAACTCAAAATACCTGAGAGCCTCTCATATGGAAGCACTTGAAAAAATACGCTGTATTTGCAAAAACGCTGAAAGATATAACATGCCAGTTACTTACGATGATTTGTATCCCGCCGTGGTTTCCCATAAAAATCGTAACGAATTCCGGAGTAATTAACTAAATTTTCTTTGTGAAAAATAGCCATTAGTTTAGCAAGCTGGGTAGTAGAGATTTCTTCGGATAAAAGCAGCTCTTTTCCCTTGAAAACAAATAAGGTACTTCTAAAAACCGGCTTTACCAACTCAGTCTCATCCAGCGGAATCCCGACTAAATTAAAAACATTGCAAAGGTTGTCCACAACGCATTCGTCCATATTATACATAGCAAAGCAAATAAAGGTATCACAGGAAACAATGTAGACGCGCGACTTATTAATAGGCACTATTTTAATAGATTCCAATGCTTTAATTTTATCTTCTATGTGTTTCAAATCGTCTTCAAAAAACCACTCCCTATACTTTTGTAATTGCTCTTTGTAGATTATTTTGGCATCGTAAAGCAAATCGGTAGAATAGCTTTTCAAATTGGCAATACGAGCCATTTGCAGAATATGTTCCTGATTTGAATCAAATTTAGCTCTTGGCATATAAAATCATCCCCTTTTTTCCAATTATAGCACAAACCAAGCCGAAACGGAGCGGAAGCTCCGTCCTGCGGGGATAGCCTCCCGCAGCCGATGATGGCATGGCTAAACTTGATAATCAGCCGAAAGGCAGGTGAATATATTGGAACTTCTTACGGTCAAGGAAGTCGCCCAACTCAAGGGATGCAGTGAACAAATTATAAGGAAATATGCTTTATTAGGAAAACTTCCAAGTAAAACAAAAATTGATGATAAGAATCGAAAAAAGTATTTTATACCGCTAACTGCCCTTGAACCAAGGCTCCAAATAAAATACTACAAACAAAAGTACGGGGAAGTTCCCGATTCACTACAGAAAACCAAGAAAAGGACTGCCCCGGCAAAGCCTAAGGCAATGGAAAGCTTTACAGCGGAACAGCGTCAGGAAATTGAATTGTGGGAGAATATTCTTTCAGACTGGCAGAATTTCCGAAACAGCTTTCATGGTTCAAAAGCTGCCGCTGACACGGAATTTGTGCGTAAATGCCGGGATAATTACCCGGACGTTAAAATATCAAAAGATATATTATACCGCAAACAAGCGGCATTGAAGCAAAATAACCTTGACGGCCTTGTAGATAAACGCGGCCACTGGAAAAAAGGCACTTCGAGAGTTCCAAAAACTATTAAAGATATTTTCTTTTATGTATATTTGGACGAACGGGCGCTGCCAGTCAGCAAATGCGAGGAAGCGACGCGGTTTATCGTGCAGGAAGAACGTCCGGAGCTACTCCCGCAAATGCCTTCCTACGATACCTTTTACCGAATGGCAAAAGCGTTTTCAAAACCGGTTGCGACGCTGGCACGCAAAGGTGAAAAAGCGTATAACGACCGCTATGGGATTTTTGTCGACCGCTTTTACGATGATATGGCTTCCAATGACTACTGGATAGCGGACGGTCATACGATAGACGTTATCACGAAAGCCGACGATGGAACGGAACAGCGGCACAGAATGACGTTATCGGCGTTTTTAGACGCACGGAGCGGAATTTATGTCGGATGGGTAGTAACGGAAAACCCAAGTTCCGACAGCACATTGGCGGCGCTGCGGAAAGCGTGTATGAGTTACGGGCTGCCAAAATATATTTACGTTGACAATGGCCGGGAATATTTAAACATTGACATTGGCGGGACGGGGCATCGTACCCGAAAAAAGAAAGTCGATATTAAATTGCCAACGCCGATATTAACACGCCTCGGAATTCAGATGGTTAATGCCATTCCGAGAAACGCGCAGGCAAAAATAATTGAACGGGAATTCCGAAATTTCACGTTTTTAAGCCGTTTGTTTGATACATACTGCGGTTCCAATGTAGTCGCCAAACCTGAAAAGCTAAAGCATAAGCTGAAAACCGGACAGATTCCAACAGACGGCGAGCTTATTCAGGTCGTAAACAATATGATTGACGGTTATTTTAATCAGCAGCCGTACAACGGCAAGGTTGCGGCAGACAAGGGAAAAACGAAAGCCCAAGTATATAGAGAACATTTGCCGCGTGTTATACGCCGTGCCGCGCCGGAAGACCTGAACCTTATGATGATGCGCAGCACACGCCTGCAAACCGTGGGGAAAAACGGAGTACACCTTACTATTTGCGGAGAACGTTTATATTATTTCAACGACGAACTAATTATCAATTTCACCGGTAAAAAAGTATTTCTCCGTTACGACCCGGAAAATCTTAATGAAGTCCGCATTTACGATGAAAATGAAAAGTTCATAATGACCGCTCCGCTGCGAACGGATATGATGCTTTCCTACGGAGCCGACAAAGAAGGCGTCCGGGACGCGATGCACGAAAAGCGCCGCCTGAAACGCGGACTAAAAGATTTAGCAGACGAACAACGCGAATTGGTAGTATCACAATACGGCCATATCAATTTGCTTGACGTATATGTCCGTGCTGCAAAACACAGCACAACAGGCTTGCTTCTTCCTTCGGATGATAATCATATCGTCGAAATGGTTACTCCGAATGAACAGCGGGAAAACAAAGTTGCTTCCGGCGGGGAAGAAATCCCTATTGTAGATATATCACGAATGATTAGAAACAACGAAAAGAAAGGGGCAGATGTATGAAACAGTACAATCCTGAACTCCAGCAAAAACTGGAGGCTTACATTACGGAGGCTGGAAGCCAATCAAAAGCCGCCGCCAACATCGGTTACAGTACAGGTACTCTCAGTACATACCGCAAAGGCACTTATAACGGCGATGTGGAAAAATTTGAAAACCGGCTGTGTGAGTTTTTCGACCTGAAGGCCGAGGCAAAGGCATTATATGTTTCTCCGGATTATGTTCCAACGTCTATTTCGGAAGGCGTGTACGCAACTATTAGAATGTGCCATTTAAAAGGCGGGCTTGCCGATGAATGCGGCGATGCCGGAATTGGCAAAACAAAAGCGGCCCTGAAATACGCTGCCGAATACCCGAACAGCGCAATTTATGTGACTGTAAATCCGTGCGTTTCAAGCTTAAACGCGTTTTTAAAACTCCTTTGCCGGCAGTTAAAATTGCCGACCGGAAGAAAAGACGATATGTGGATGGAAATAGACGAGACCTTGCGCGGTGGCCGCAAAGTACTGATTATTGACGAAGCCCAACACCTTCCAATTAAAACCATTGAGGCAATTCGAGCATTCACCGACAGTAACCCTGAATTGGGCGTTACTTTAATCGGCAATCCGGAAACCGTTACAAACGGCCGAAGCCGCCCGGCGTTTGCACAAATACGGAACCGCACCAAACTGATTAATATTCGCAAAACGCTACAAGTTACTAAAAAAGACATTAAATTGCTTTTTCCGGCTTTAGCCGATAATGGACAGGAAAAAGAAATTGAACTGCTGCACACTATTGCACGCAGCGAACAGGGAATCCGTGGCGCGGTCAATTTATACAGCAATGCCAAAGATAACGAAGACACCAGCTATAAAGGATTAATGGCAATGGCTAAAACGATGAAAATTATAACATATTAAAGGAGGAGTTTGTATGACTGTAAAAGAACTGGAAGCATACTTGGCACTATGCCGGCTGAAGGATAGGATTCCCTCCATCAAGGAACTGCGGGACTTCGTTACCGCCGAACGCTCGGTGATGAAAAGATGACCTATACACAGCCGCCATGCAAAGATTGTACTTACCGCTATATAGGATGCCATTCAGGGTGTCCAACTTGGAAGATTTGGAAAGCTGGAGAAGATGCGAAAAAGGCAAAAGCGCGAAGGGAAAAAGATGCAGACCGTTTTTTCAGTCGATCAAGGCTGAACAGAGCACCCGGTATCAGAGGAAAGCCCACAATGACCGCGTAAGGGGCCGGCCTACATGGTAAATTAATTTTACGGGGCAAGCGCCCCGCCTTAATGCAGCCGAAGGCGGTCACAAGCCCGCTAAAATGCAGAGTGGGGATATTTTTTTAAGACAGGGAGCGAAAAGCAGTGAGACACGGAAAAAGGCCAACCAGAAAGCAGAAAGTCCTTATCTCAAGCTTCCGGTTAAACTCAAATAACTGGCTGGTGCTTAATGAAGATAAGGAATTTCTAACAATGGTACATAAGCACACTAACCGAGTACGGAAACTTCCGAAAATTTGAACAGGAGGAATACTTATGAAAACATCAAAAAAACTAACGTCAAAAAACGGGATAACTATTCCAAAGCAAATACGGACTGAGATAGGATTTACACCGGGAATGGCTGTTGATGTTGAAAGCAGCGGCAACGGCGTAAAAATTAATCCGCATATTCCGGTTTGCCGCTTTTGCGGAAGTAGCGAAGCTGTAATAAACATTTGCGGTATTAATATATGCGAAAAATGCGCCGTAGCTTTGCAAAAGGAGCTGAATAAAAAATATGGCTCTTAACCGCAGTGAAATTCAAAACAAAGTTGACCGCCTTGTAGAAATAAAAGACGATATCACAAAGCTTAAAGAAGAACAAAGCAAGCTGGAAGGGTTTTTCCTGAAAATCAGCGATGACGACCTGAAAAACACTAAGCTGAAAACCGTGGCATACTCAGGGACAAAAGCAAATAAAGTTACGGCTACCATGTCGGAAAACCTCAAGCAAGTCTATCCCAGTTTTTTAAAAGAGATTTTCGGCAGCGCATATACCGACGCGGTGACTGAAGAAAAAAAATACAAGCTTACCGCGCCCGCATCCCGAATGCTCGTTAATTTGTGGCAGAAAAGCTATACCAAGATGACTGTTGAAGAGGTTATAAAGCAACTTCCGTGTGCCACTGAAACAAAAACAGCTTTAAAGAAAAAACTGAAAGGCGTAAATTTCAAAACCGACGTTAAAAATCTTATGGCCATAGGAGGTTTCAGCCGTTCTGATTCGGAGCAGTACGCATATTTTATTTCAGAAGCGGCAACATGGGAAAATTTTTTACAGCTTATGAACGCCAATAAAAGGAACACTGAAGCTGACAGACAAAAAATACTGGAAAGGATCAACAGCGCTATTGTTGTTGAAGAAACGCCGAAAATCCAAATTGAAAAATAATATGGGAGGCGAAAGTAATGACATCGAAGCAAATACAGCGCATATATAAGCTTGGCGCTGTGCTGAATCTCATAAAAAACGATGATCTGCACGCACTGGTTTATAATTTAACAGGTAAAACACACGTCAGCCAGCTTAACGACAACGAATATAAACTGGTTGAAAATGAATTGACAGAGCGTATTAAACTGTCCCACCTTTCCCCGCCGCCCAAAAAGCGTAAAAAGTGCGGAAGCACCCGCGCTTCCGCAGGCATGACGGAAGGCCAGCAAAAAAAAGTTTGGCAGCTGATGTACGCACTTGCCGGGCGCGACCGAAAACCAAGCTCCGCAACAGTCGGCATAAGGCTGTGCGGAATAATTAAACGCCAATTTAAGATTGACGTTACGGCGCAGCAGCCGTTCCGGTGGCTTAACTACCGGCAAGGCTCTCAGCTCATTGAAATATTAAAAGGGTATGTTTCAAGTGCGGGTCGGCGAATCGAAAGGGAGAATGCAAAATGAGTTTGCTGGATACCATCACGGCAGACGATTTAGACGGCGAACAGCGTGAAATTGCCGAACTGATTGGTATTGAAAATTATCGAAAACTGGTAACTCATTTTGGTGGAACGAGCATATATATTTTCCAAGCAGAAAGTATTGTAAAAGATAAACGTGACAATGAGATTAGGAAGCAGTATAATGGCTATAACAGCAGAGAGCTTGCCATAAGGTACAATTTGAGTGACCGGACCATTCGCGAAATTACTGCCAGCATGAAAAGGATAGAGGGGCAACAAAGCTTTTTTTGAATATGGAAGGCGCTTATGGAACTTTTTCCATGAAGTGCCTTCTTTGTACCCCCCGAACTTTTAGGGTATATTTATGTTATACATGAATATACCCTATTTTTTATGCTCGGAGGACTGAATATGAGTGCGGAAGTCTGGTGGATTATCACGACGCTTGTTACTATTGCTATAGCGGTAATCGGCTATTTTTTAAAGCGGACAGTATCAAAGACGGATGACAATGACAAAGACATACAGCAAATTAAACAGACTTACGTCACTCAGGACGACTTTAAGGCATATAAAGATCAATCGCGTGACGATATTAAACAACTTACGGCAGATATGGGAGAGCTAAAAGAAAAATGTCTTTTTAAGGACGATTTTTACCGAACTCAAGCAGCCACCGACCAAAAGCTTGACCGTATCTACGATATGATTTATCAAATGAACAAAGGAGGGGCAAACCGTGGATAAAGAGGAAATGCTTAGAAAGATGCGGGCCGGGCAGTTTATTGAAAATAACGGAAAAGTTCTTCGGACTATTAACATTTTGCGCCATAAATATGAAAAGCTAAAAGAAGTTCAATACGCATTGACAGATATGTCTGAAACGGAATATCTGGACTGTATTAATTTTTTGTCGGAAGCCGGATATATTACAGTCCGCAATATTGAAACAAAAGAACCCGCAGATATTGCAGACACCGATTATTCCCGTCTGGAAGCCAAGGTTACCGCCCACGGCATCCGTTTGCTTGGCGGTGAAATCAACGACAAAATGGTAAAGGCGTGATGGGAATGAGCAGAAAAAAGAACCGAAGTTCAGGTAAAATAGACGCTCTCCCTGAAGAACTGAAAAACACCGTTGAACAGATGCTGCTTAGCGGCCAGTCATACCGTGAAATTGTCGAATATTTAAGCCAGCATAACGTATCCGTGTCACAAATGTCGGTTTGCCGCTATGCAAGCAAGTATCTTGCAAGTGTGGAAATGCTGAAGATGTCGCAGGAAAACATGAAAATGATGATGGAAGAAATGGATAAGTATCCTAACCTTGATTCGACTGAAGCGATTTTGAGGGTCGCATCACAAAATGTTTTTAATGCGATTACCAGCGTCAATCCGGAAGAATGGGAGAACATTGCACCTGATAAGCTGCTAAAACAGGCGAACGGCCTGATCCGCGCCGCAGGCTATAAGCGGCGGATAGACCTGCAAAATAAAACGGATACGGAAGCCGCGCTGGAAGCCACGCAATCACTGCTTACCGATATTTTGGCCAAAAAACATCCGGAGCTGTATGAACAGGTGATGACCGTCCTTAAGCAGGAAAAGGAAAAACAATCTGCGGGGGATTAACTTATGAAATGGTATGTTCTTCAGGTCATGACGGGATCAGAGGATATGGTACGGGATTCACTTACCCGTAACGGAATCCATGCCGCTGTCGCGCATGAGCGGCGGGTACTCAGGTCAGGCGGTAAATGGCTGGAACGTGATTATGTCGTGATTCCAAGCTACGTATTTGTGCGGATTGAATACACGGATACATTGTATTACGTCCTAAAAAGGACACAGGGAGTTATCCGGCTATTAGGGACTGGAAGCCGGCCTTCCCCGCTTTTACCGACAGAGGAAAAATGGATTGAAAGTTGGGAGCAGCCGCTTTTGCCATCAAAGATCCATTTTAATAAAAATGGAACATATAAAGTGCTGGACGGTCCGCTGATAGGAGAAAATGTAAAACTGCTGAAACTTGACCGGCATCGCCGGCGTGCTAAAGCGGAGGTCAAGATTTTAGGAAAGCCTAAAATCACTTATTTATCGCTTGAGATTTTAAAAGAGTTTTAAAAACGTCCGGATACGGGTTGGGTTGATTCGTCCCCAAACCGTGAAGGACCGACATAAGATTACAGGAACCCGACAGTTTTTCGCTGTTTGGATGGCAGCGCACATCCAAAACGCTTTAAATTTTATACGGGTTCCTTTTCTTATGATTTTAAAGCCCTTTAAAACTGTTTAAAAAAGTTTTTCAGATGTTATCGGCAAAATTACGCGGCTATAAATTACGGCGCTCTATCGGCGCACAAAACGGCAGAAACGGAGGACAGAAAATTGATAAGTTTACAAAAGCAAAAATTAAATAAGCTGTATGATATTATGTCATCCGTTACCGATGATGAAGAGGAAAAATATGAGGAAAATTTAAACGATTTAAAGAAACTGATTTTAAAACATTTAGATACAGCGGCATATCCCGACCACGCTTCGGAACGGCAGGCTATTGCACAGCGGATGAAAAACGGCGCGCCGATGGTTGGGGAATCAGGCATTAGAAAACAGCTTGGCGCAATCGACCTTGCGTTTTTCGGAAACGCCTATTTGCCGCATTATTTTTCAAAACCGTCCCCAAAATTTCATTATGAATTGGATAAAATCTGGACTGATGGAGTTCTTAAAGGATTTAACCCTTACACACAACCTAAAATTGTTGACGCGCAGCCCGGCTGCCACCACGCTGTAGCGGCTCCGCGCGGCCACGCAAAAAGTACAAACCTTACATTTAAAGATGATCTTCATGCAGTGCTGTACCACTATAAGCACTATATTTTGATTTTGTCGGATACCTACCCTCAGGCCGCGAGCTTTCTTGAAGCAATCAGCGATGAGTTGGAGGAAAACGAGGCCATTACCGAAGACTTCGGCAATATTGTCGGAAATGTGTGGCGTGAAGATGTTATTGTTACAAAGACAAAAATAAAAATACAGGCCAAGGGTGCCGGACAGAAAGTTCGCGGCTTAAAACATAAAAACTGGAGGCCGGACCTGATAGTCCTCGACGATATTGAAAACGACGAAAATGTCCGAACCCCGGAGCAACGGGAAAAGCTTAAGAACTGGTTTTATAAAGCCGTTTCCAAGTGCGGCGACACATATACGGATTTTGTTTATATTGGCACAGTCCTTCACTATGACAGTCTGCTGGTCAACGTTATGAACAACCCGGAATACAACAGCGTTAAATACAAAGCCGTGCTAAATTTTTCCGCTTCACCGCTGTGGAATATCTGGGAAACCATATTGACGAATAAAAACAATAAAAACCGTAAGGCCGAAGCTTTGGCATTTTTTAACAAAAATAAGCAGGCAATGCTAAAAGGCACAAAAGTCTTGTGGGAAGAAAAGCTTTCATATTATGACCTGATGTTCATGAAAGTTTCGGAGGGCGCTGCGTCGTTTAATTCGGAAGAGCAGAATGAACCGATTGACCCGGAAGACTGCCTGTTCAATAAAGAAAACTTCGATTATTACAATCCGCATGATGTTAATTTCTCGGACAAAGACTTCAATTTTTACGGGTTTGTCGACCCGTCGCTCGGCAAGAGCAAAAAATCCGACTTTTCCGCAATTATAACGATTGCAAAATCGAGAAGTACCGGATATATGTATGTGGCCGACGCAGACGTGGACCGGAGGCTTCCGAGCGCTATTATCGACGCTGTACTCGGTAAAGCGGTTTGGATTAAAAAAGCCTATGGGAAAAAGTATAAAGCGTTCGGCTGTGAAACAAACCAATTTCAATATTTTCTTAAAACGGAATTAGCAAAAGAAAGCGCCCGGCGGGGAATATACCTTCCTATACGTGAAGTCCAGCAAACATCCGATAAAGTCCTGCGCATAGAAACGCTTCAGCCCGATATTGACAACAAGTACATTAAGTTTAACCGGCAGCATAAAAGGCTGTTAGAACAATTGGAGTTTTTTCCGATGGCCGACCACGATGACGGCCCGGATGCATTGGAAGGTTGCCGCACCATTGCCTGCGGAGGTAATAAAAAGCGCCTGAAATTCGGAAAAAGGAGGTTTGGCTTGTGACAGGTGATATAGAAAACAGAGTTTTGCGTCCAAAATTAATTAAGCTGGCTGATGATACTGACGTTACACCGGAAGTTATAGATTATTGCCTAAAAAAGTTCCGCCATAATTTGAACAGGCTGTCAATCCTTGAAAAGTACTATCAAAATGAGACGGCAATTCAAAACCGCACCATGCAGGACCCGGATAAACCCAACAACAAGATTTCTCATTCCTTCGCTAAATATATTACAAAAATCGCAACGGCCTATTTTATGGGATACGGCGTTAAATACGAAGTCGACAGCCCTGACGATAACTACAACACGGCATATAAGGAAGCGCTCGATGATATTATTGACTCCAATATGACAAAAATCAAGCACTTCGAGGAATCAAAAGAAATGAGCAAGCGCGGCATTTCGTATGAACTCCTTTTTATTAACCCTGAGGGAAAGCTTAAAACTCAGTATTACAAGGCCAATGAAATGATCCCCGTTTTTAGCCAAACGCCGGCTAATTTTTTGACGATGGTCCTTCGGCCATATAAACTTACAAGCATTGACGGCAGCGGAAACGATGTGGAATATGTGGATGTTTATACGAAGCTTTACGTTTATAATTTCATGCGCCGGTGTGGCGGGCAGTGGCAACTGCAGGAAAAGTTCAGCCATAACTTTTCCGACGTGCCGGTAATTATAAGGATGAATAACGCGGAACTGAAGGGCGATTTTGAGGACGTGATTCCCCAGATTGACACTTACGACAGGGCAGTCAGCGACACGTCTAATGATTTGGATTCTTTTTCGGACGCTTATTTGGTTTTTGAAGGAATTGATGATCTTAATGCGGAAGATGAAGACGGCAATGAGATGTCGGCATCTGAAAGCGCGAAGGTAATGAAAGAAAACCGCGTAATATACGCTCCGGAAGGCTGCAAACCGGGATTTATTACAAAGGATACTAATGACACAAAAGCGGAAAACCATAAAAAGCGGACTTTCAAGGATATTTTCTTTTTAAGTCAGGTACCGAATTTGACGGATGAAGAGTTTGCCGGAAATCTCTCCGGAGTGGCCATTAAATATAAGCTGTTTGGACTTGAAGAGCTGTGCATTGAAAAAGAAACGTATTTCCGTTCTTCCGAAACAAAAAAGGTAAGGCTAATCACAGAATACATTAACGCCCTGCACAATACCAATTATGATTGGCGCAACGTTAAACTATCTTTTGACCGTTCAGCAGTTGCTAATACATATGAAGCGGCACAAATAATTAATCTTTTGCGCGACATCCTTTCGGAAAAAACATTAATCGGCATGTATCCTGAAATTGATGACCCTGCAAAAGAACTAAAAGAAAAACAAGCGGAACAGGCTGCCGAAGAAAATACAGGTGATGGTGAGGGCAACACCGAGGGGGTCTTTTAATTGGAAAATGCCGACTACTGGCTGGAGCGGGCAAAGGAGAACGCCATTCGCGAATATCAGTACGCACAGCGGAAAGCACAGCTTGTCACCCGCTGGTTTAAACGCTGTACACATGAAATGCAGCGCAAAATAAACGGCTACTATCGGAAATACGCCGACAAGGAAAAAATCAGCTATCAGGCGGCTAAAGCAATTATCTCAGACCGAACAGAACTAAATATGACACTGAAAGAATATCAACGCCTCACACAACAATATCCGCAGGATGCCGTGGCTAAAAAACTGCTTGATAAATTGTATTACAGGCGTTCGGTCAGCCGGGAGGAACTTTTAATTTTGCAGCTTAATATGCTTGCAACCAACCTCTACGGAAATTATTCTCAGGAAACCGGAAAAAGCCTTACGGAAAATTTTGAAGAAGTATACTATAAAACTATTTTCGACCGTCAGCAGTTTTTAGGCTTCGGAAATAATTTTAACAGAATCAGCACAAATCAAATTGAAGCGGCATCTTTCACAGCTTGGAAAAGTAAAAATTATTCCGAACGCATATGGGGCAATCACCGTATATCGCTTGCACGATATTTGAACAGAATTGTCTCCAGCGGAGCTATTCAGGGAACGTCAAACGGACAAATGGCGGCAGAACTTAAAAAAGCTATGGATATGAGCGCATATCAGGCGCGACGCTTGATACGTACTGAAAATAGTCAGGTATCATCGAAAGCCAACCTCTTGGCTTACCGGGAAAACGGGACACAGCGTTTTCAGTTTCGGGCAGTGCTTGATTACAAAACGTCGGAAATCTGCCGAAGTATGGATGGAAAAATTTTTCCGGTCAGTGAAGGAAAGGTAGGTGTTAATATGCCGCCGATGCATCCATTCTGCCGGTCTAAAACAATCCCATATATTCCAAATGATGAATTGGACTCGGATAATACCCGTGCCGCCAGAAACGGCAAAGGCGAAACATATAAGGTCCCTGCCGATATGACATACCGTGAATGGTACGGTAAATATGTTAAAGGCCATGAAGACGAAATGCTTGCGGAGCAAAAATACAAAAACGGTATGGCCGACGCAAAGCAATATGAAGAATATAAAGCGACGCTTGGGAAATTGGCCCCACGCACTCTTGAACATTTCCAAAACTTGAAATATACCGCCCCTGCGGAGTGGAATATGCTAAAATCACGCTACCGCAGTCAAAACTACAAAAACCGAAAATACGGGAAATAAGCCGGTTTAAACGCCTTTTAAACGGCGTTTTTTAATCATATAAAATCACTTTAAAAGGAGCTACTAAAATGAAAAAAACAAAATATTCACCTTTTGGCATTCCACGTTATTGCTGTTTTGCCGGCGGTGGAACTGCCCAGCCTGCCGATCCGGCACCAGCTGACCCAGCCCCTACTGACCCCACTCCAGCAGAGCCGGCTCCCAAACCTGCGCCTGCCGACCCGGCACAAAAAGCCACCAAACCGCAACCCAATAAAACGGAAACGACAGAAACGGTAAAAGGGACAGAAAATACATTTACCGCCGAACAGTTGGAAACCGCAAAAAAGCAGGCCGCTTCCGATGCCGTGGACTCGTATAAAAAGCATTTAGAAGAGGCTAAGGATTTTGAAAAAATGACCGACGCTGAAAAAGTCATATATTTACAGAAACAGATGGCAGATGAAAAACTTACAGACTACACTTCTAAAAAGCTTTCAGAATCCGGCCTTCCCACTGAACTTGCCAATTTTGCGAAAGGGACGGATGAAAAAAACACCGACGAACGTGTAAAGGTACTGAAAAACGCATTTGATAAAGGTGTTCAATCCGGTGTGGAACAACGTTTTAAGGCCAACGGCTATGTGCCAAAAGGTACGGCTGCAGGTAAACAGGGACAAAACGCAAAAAAGCGTGAGCGCGGCGTTACCGTAAAATAAGAAAGGAGTTAATTTTATATGGCAAATAATATTGAATATTCAGAAGCATATCAAAATTTTATTGATGAGGAACTGGAAGCTAAATCTTCCACACAGTGGATGGTTCCTAATGACGAACAGATTGATTACAGCGGCGGCAAAGATGTTAAAATCGCCCAGCTAAGTGTCAGCGGCCTTGGAAACTACAACAGTGCCGGTACAAACAAATATCCGTCCGGCAGTGTAAAACTCGGGTGGAAAACGTACACGATGGAAATGGACAGAGCCGTTAAATTTGAACTTGGAAGGCTTGATCCGAACGATTCCCATTTTATGGCCACCACGGAAAATGTGACGCGTGAATTTGCCCGGAAGCAGTTAGTCCCTGAACAGGATATGTTCCGCTTTAACCGGATTTACTCAAAACTCGCGGCCAGCGATACATACAAAGATACCCACATACTTAAAGTGGGCGCTTCGGACGCAGCTACCAGTGTCGTAAATGCCTTGAAAAAAGTGTCCGTTGTTGTGAAAGATGATTCCGGAGACGATGCTGATTTTGTGTCATTCGTATCTTTAAAAAACGAGCAGGCTTTCCGTGATGAATCAAAAAACACAAACAATTCCGTTACATTCCAGCGGGAAATTTCCGTTAACGGCGTTTCATACAGAGGCGCGGTATTAAATGATATGCCATGCATTTTCGTGCCGTCTAAGCGTCTGCAGACCGTCATCAAGATTCTTGACGGGCGCACGGAAGGTCAGGAAGCCGGAGGTATAACCGCCGACAGCACATCGGAACAGATTGAATTTTTGACTATGAATTCCTCCGCACCTGTTGCTGCCAGTAAAATTGACAGCCTGAAAATTTTCAGCGCGGATGAAAATCAAACCGGCGATGAAACTACTATCAACTATCATCTTTTATATGACTTGTGGGTACTGGAAAATCAGATTCCTACGCTGGCAGCCTGTGTCCGCAATAAAGTCTAACAAGCGTTTGCCAAAATGAAGGGAGATTATTATGATCAAATTAAAAAAGGGCGGCGTTGTGCGGGAAGTCCAAACACAGCGTGAAGCCGATTATTATGCTAAATTTGGGTACAAAACCGTAAATAATTCCGGTGGAAGCAAAAAGCCGTTAAGCTCCGGTAAGAAAGGTACGCCGAAGGAGGAATAGCAATGGCAGCGGCAGACCGAGAAAAAGTTGAAGCGAGAGTTATAACCGCCATTCCTGATATTTCTTCCGATGAAGCAAAAGATTATGTTAATCAGGCCGAAGAATATTTTTTAGCAAAAACCGGCCACAGGTCGGTACCTGACCGAGCCACTTATTTATGGGGCGATATAGCTATAGCCATCGGCAGAAGCGGACAGGTATCGGCAGGCTCGGCAATAAGTTCCCAAATAGTAACATCCGTAAAACGGGGCGATACAACAATTGAATACGGCGGCAATTCCGGCAGCTCGGGAAGCGGCAGTTCCAGCAGCGGGTTAAGCGGGATTGACGCGCGAATAGCGATGTTTAAGGTGGCAAGATGCCGATGACTGAACAGGAAGCAATTGAAAGCACATACTTTGACCTCTGCGAAACCTATCGCCGCTCCGATGTTAAAAATCCGGATACCAAGCAGACCGAACAAACTGAAACCGCTGTCCTGCGAAACCTTCCCTGCGCTTTATCACAAAACAAAGCCGCCAATTTATCATTAAGCGGAAACTATGGCAAGGCAGCCGGAACTTATACGTTGTTTTGCGCACCCAACGCCGATATAAGAAAAGGCGATAAAGTCGTGGTTACTACCAGCGCAGGACAGGTTTTTACACTCTGGGCAGGAAAAGGGTTTCAATACACGGAATCTCACAGCGAGATACCGCTGTCGGAGGACAGTTAAATTATGCTTATTGATCCGCAGCCGTATAAGGGTTTTATAAAAAGATTACAAAAAGTCCGGGAAGCTGCAAAAGCGCAGGCCAGTGCCGAACTTAATACCATTGCTGACAGGCATCTTGCCCGCTGTAAGGATAACACTGCTACCGGAAGCAGTCCCTATTCCCCAACACTCGGCCCCGCATGGGACAGAAGCGGCGTTATAGAAACCATAGGCGGTTTGCAGGCTGAAGTCTTTAATCCAAAGGATTATGCTTCATTTTATGAACTTGGCCACCGGCAAGAGCCGGGCAGACTCGTTTTTATCGAACTGCGGCCCGGCGAATCCAAGTACGGCTATTCCGCGCAGATGGTGAAATCCGGAAAACACAAAGGCCAATGGGGAATTTGGATTAGGCTGAAAAAACCGTATGTAAAAGGCGCATTTGTCATGACGGATAGTGAGAAAAAAGCCCAAAAAGAACTTGACGCAGCCGCTCGGCGTATCGAGAAGACTATTCAAAGGGGGATTGGGTAATGGATATTTTCAATATCTGCCTTGCCGCATTATCGAAAGGCCTTGACGGACTTTACCCGGATATTCCGGTTTACCCCGAATGGATACCTGATAAACTGCCGGAACGCTGCTTTTTAATCGGTTTTGCCGGCAATACGGATGTAACGCGGGAACTTGGAGGCAGAGTACGGGTTTCCGGCAAATTTGATATTACCTATTTGCCATCTAAAAAAATAAATGATTTAAAAATCAAAAACGAACTAAATAAAATCTTTGCAGCGCTCAGCCTCCAATTAACGCAAATAACAAATAACGGCTGTACGCTGAAATTATTAAACCACACACGCCATGACGACGGTGATGAACTTCATGCTCTGTGTGATTTCAGCACATATTTGTATCCTATCGACAATACGCCGAAGATTAAAAATATTGATATTGATAAGGGGGCCTTAAAATAATGGCAAAAGAAGAAAGATCAAATGCCGGTACAACTCAAAAAAAGAAAACGGCAGAGCCTGAATTTCTTGGCAGTCAGTTAACCGATGCGGCAACGGGCGTAAACCGTGATGTTATGTCGGTAGTACTATCGCCTGACGCACAATATACCGAAGCGAAAGCACGAAACCTTATTAAAAAATTTTTAATAAAGGAGGTTACGCATAATGGCGGGAGGAAACTGGGCAACTCAAAATAAAATATTGCCGGGTGTATATATCAATTACTCCGGCAACGGAAATAATCCAAGCGTAGAGGGCGACAGTGGTATCGTCGGTATTCCGGCAATATTGCCATGGTTAAAAGAAAAGACGTTAATTTCATTGACAAGGAAAGAATCAAAATCTTTAGAATCTGATTTTGGTAAAGATGCGCTGCTGATTACAGAGGCAATGAAAAATTCAGCGCATGTTTTTTTATTTCGGGTAAATACTGGTGAGAAAGCCGCCGCAACAATCGGAAATCTTGTCTGTACTGCCCTTTATTCCGGCGTTTACGGGAACCGGCTAAGTGTTTCGATTGAGAACACCGTTGGACAAACGGACAAATACGACGTAATTACATGGCTGGATACTACGGAAATCGACCGCCAGACCGTGGCGGACATAACAAGCTTCGCGGCTAATAAATGGATTGCATTTTCAAAGGCAGCCACCGACACCACGTTATCGGTAAACGCCGGAACAACTTTGTCAGGCGGCACAAACGGTACTCCCACAAGCGCGGATTATGTGGACTTTCTTAACCAAATAGAACTGCAGACAGTCAACGCCGTCGCCTGCCCAACGGACGACGCGGATATAAAAGCCCTTTTTATAGCGTTTGCAAAACGTATGATTAACGATGACGGTAAATATCTTCAGGTTGTTGTCCCTGATTCGGAGGCAAATTTTGAGGGCGTTATATCCGTCAAAAACGGAGTTATCCTTGAAGACGGAACTCATATTGACAATGTGGCGGCCACCGCTTACATTGCGGGAGCAACAGCAGGCTGCCCGTTAAAAGAAAGCCTGACTAACGCAAACTACATAGGCGCGGTTGACGTTGATGAACGATATACAACAGCACAGCAGATCGAATACGCAAAATCAGGGCATATGGTATTTATCCCTTCGCCTGTAGGCGGCAACAGCGTATTAATCCAAAAGGACATTAATACACTGACGGTATTTACATCAAGCCGTACATACGCTATGAGCAAAAATAAGGTTATACGTATTCTATTTAACATTTGTAACGAAATAAGCAATCGCGGAATGCTTTATTACAGCGGTAAAGTTGCCAATAACGAAGACGGGCGCAAGCTGTTCCAGTCGGACATCCTATCATACTTCCGGTCTTTGGAAGCGGAAGGCGTGCTGCATGACGTTGCGCCGGAAGACATTACAGTATCCAAAGGCGAACTTATAGACGCAGTTGTAGTTCAGTATGGCGTGCGCCCGGTCGATGTAATCGAAACAATTTACAACACAATTGTGGTAGAAGGTTAAAGGGGTGAAAAACAATGGCACAAACAGAATGGCGGCAGGGTGATTCCATTAACGCCAAAGAAGGGAAAGCATTTGTTACAGTTGGAGGAAGAAATTACGATCTGTTTTACGCGATCAAAATCGAATCTAAAATTACTAAAAACAAAGAAGACGAAAAGGTAGTAGGTAAACGGTCCGTAGGTAAAAAAACCACGTCATGGTCCGGATCAGGTACTTTAACGGTTCATGCCGTTACAAGCCTTTTTAAGCAGATGTTTGTAGACTATGCCAACGGTGGAACCGACCAATATTTTTCTTTACAACTTACAAATGAAGATCTTTCCACTAAGTGGGGACGTGAAACCAAAGTTCTGACCGGATGTAATTTTGACGAAATCGACTTCGCAAATCTGGACAGTGACGACGGCGTTTTAGAGCAGGAACTTCCGTTTACATTTGACGGAGTGGAATTACTGGAAAAATTCAGTTCATAACACATTATTCAGGAGGAAATATTATGTCACTAACCGCATTTTTCAGAGAAAACGCAAAAAAACCGGAAAAACAGAAAATCATAGTAAGCGACCGGTTCCGCGACGAAAAAGGAAATCCGATACCGTGGGAAATCCAAGCGATTTCAGAAAACGAAGATTCAAAAATAAAAAGCGACTGTACCGTTAAGACAATTTTTAAAGGCAGACAAACTTCAAAATTTAACAATCAAAAATACATGAACAAACTTATAGCCGCCTGTGTTGTTTATCCCGACCTTAAAAGCGCTGAACTTCAAAAAAACTATGGCGTTACAAGCGATGATGAACTCTTAAAAGCTATGCTGCTTTCGGGAGAGCATGCAAACCTTCAGCAGGTAGTCAGTGAAATCAATAAATTTGATATTGACCAAACGGAAACAACAAAAGATGAAATAAAAAACTCCTAAGGGCCGGGGACGCTGAAACAAACTATGCGTATTACGCACTCGTAAAATTTCACCGTTTTCCCGGCGAACTTTTTCGGCGGCCTTGGTATGAGCGGGCTGTTATATACGCATTTATTGACGAAAAAGTCCGGCAGGATAAAATTGAGGCTGCACGAATAAGACGCAGCGGAAGGAGGCGGTAACATTGGCAACCGTATCATCTATGCTTGATTTACAAGATGGCTTTACAAAAACTATAGATAACGCAATAAATGCCATGAACCGCTTAACATCTTCCATTGATGTCCTAAACCGTTCGGTAAGCATGCCAAAAATGGATAAACCGTTCAGTGAGATCCACAATGAAGCCGGCGCTGCCGACACATCGGTGGAACAGCTGACTTCTTCCGTTGACCGGCTGGTGCGAGGCATGGAAAACCTTCAGATGTCTTCCCGAATGGATAATGTCGACAGGGAATTCGGAGAAGTACGGCAGGAAGTTACACATACAAACGAACAGCTTGATATCCTTAATAATAATCTTAGAATGACCGGAACACAAACAAGATCCGTTACAGCGGTTGCGTCCGGTTTTGGCGGCCTCAGCAAAGCTATCCTTGTAGCTAATAACGGAATCCAGCTAATTCAAACCGCCATACAGGGTATTAACCGGCTTGGCAGTCAGGCCGATACGCGTATAGGCGTGGATGCCCGCCTTAGTTTAATAAATGACGGACTGCAAACACAGGCACAGCTTGAAAATAAAGTAATGGCTGCGTCAAATGCAACAAGGACGTCATACGCCGCTACCGCAGCGCTCGTTGCCAGCATGGGACGGCAGGACTATTTCAAGGGTAAAAACGATGAAGCGATTCAATTCGCATCGACCGTCAATAAGGGCCTTGTTGTCAGCGGCGCGTCGGCGACGGAAGCAGCCGGAGCCATTACACAGCTGACCCAAGGCCTCGCTTCCGGCGTGCTGCGCGGCGACGAATTCAACAGCATTATGGAAAATGCCCCTATACTCGCTGAAATGATGACTAAATCTATGGGAATCACTAAAGGCCAGTTGCGCAGCATGGCCGAAAACGGAAAGCTTACTACAGACGTGGTGGTCAGTTCCATAATGGCACAGTCCTCAACACTCGACCAGCAGTTTGCAAAAATGCCGATGACATTCAGCCAAGCTAAAACGGTTATGGGGAACGATATAAGTCAAATGATGGACTATCTGTCCCAGCCCGGCCACGCAATAGACATTATAATCGAAAAAATAGAAGAAATGACGGCATACCTTAATACACCGCAGGGAACCGCCCTGATGAACAACATTTCAGCCGCCCTTACAACTGCGGCAAATTTACTGTCCGGATTTTTAAGCATTGCAATCAACACTTACCAATTCTTCGCGGATAACTGGTCGTGGATCGGGCCGATCATTTTAGGCGTTGCGGCGGCCATTGGAATCGCAGCGGCAGCAAATTTAATTTACAATGCCGTTACTGCTATAGGACAGGGTATTGAACTCGCAGGGGCTGCAGCAAAAGCTGCAATGACTGGAGCCACTCTTGCAAAAACTGATGCTACTGCGGCTGAAACTGCCGCTCAATGGGGATTGAATCAGGCAATGCTTGCCAGCCCCGTGACGTGGGTTATCGCGGCCATTATTCTGCTTATTGTAGCTATATTTGCCGTCGTGGGGGCAATAAATAAAGTCACAGGCTCCAGCATTTCAGCGATCGGGGTTATTTGCGGTGGCATAAACTGGGTTATTCAGCTGTTCAAAAACGCAGGACTTTGGGTTGCTGACGTAGCGATTGGTATTTGGAATGCGCTAAAAGCGTGTTGCTCCAATATCGGGACAGCATTTCATAATGTTATAGCAAATGTTCAAGGCTGGTTTTATAACTTGCTTGCAACGGCCCTTACGGTAGTTTCCGGCATATGCGAAGGTTTAAATAAGCTGCCTTTTGTAAATTTCGACTATTCCGGAATTTCGTCGAAAGCGAAAGAATATGCGGATAAATCCGCAGCGGCTTATGATTCAAAACAAGATTATGCGGACGTAAGCGACGCTTTTAATGAAGGATTCAACACTTTTGGCACGTTTTCCAGCGGTTGGAGTTCCGATGCTTACAATTCGGGATATAAGTTCGGTCAGGGAATCGACAATAAAGTCGGCGGCCTCATGAACAGCGTTACCGGCCTTTCCGACAAGCTGACAAATTTAACCAAACAGTCAAATTCCGCTGCAAATCAGCAAAATTTTGGAAATGCCTATAGCGGCTTAACACCCGGTTCTGCCAGTTCTAAAAACAAACTGAACGGCGGCAAACTGGATAAGGTAGATAAAATTGGAAGTTCGGTTGATATCTCCGACCAAAGTTTAGAATACCTGAACGACATTGCGGCTGAAGCGGCTTTAAACCGCTTCGACAGCTTTCAAACACTAACATATGAACAAGCCGACGAATTGCAATTATCCAAAAAAGACGCAGACGCTCTGCGTACCAGCGCTAACAGCGGTACAAATATTTATTATTTAAATTATTCCGGCGGTAAAGTCGGGATCCAAAATACAATCAATAAAGGTGAGAACTGGGACAAAATAAAGGCCCAAATCCTCGATGAAACAGAAAGCGAAATCGATGCGGGACTATCGGGAATTGACGAGGTGGTAAGCGGATGATTAAGACTTTTTTGAACGGAGTGCAGTTACCCGTGAATCCATTCGAGGACGTTACTATTAAGGCACAAGGCAATAATAAGCAGTTTGATATTGTCGATTTAGGCGAAGTTACCAAGATCGGCAAGCGCAAACTTAAAGAAGTAACTATTAAAAGCCTGTTTACCGACAATGTTTATCCGTTTTCTTCGATCAGCTCTCCGCTGCCGGCGAAAACATATGTTGACAATATTTATGAGCTAATGGAAAAACAGTCTCCGACGCGCTTGATTATTACCGGCGACGGCATGGACATCAATCTGCCATGCAGCATTGAACAGTTTTCCCCATCACAACATTTTGGAGAAACCAACGAGTATTATTACACACTCGAATTAAAGGAGTTTCGGGAACCTGTTATAAAAAGAGTACAAATTATTAAAAAAGCAGCAGCCGCCCCCACAGCGCAAGCCAGCAAACAGCCGGTTAGGGCAACAAAAGCACCGGCTACAAAAACGTATACTGTAAAAAAAGGCGACTGCCTGTGGAACATTGCAAAAAAATATTACGGCAACGGTTCACAATACACAAAAATAGTAAATGCAAATAAATCTAAAATAAAGAACCCAAGCTTGATTTATCCCGGCTGGGTATTAGTAATTCCATAGGGGGAATATTCGTGTTGGAAGTGATGTTAACCTCCGAAAGCGGGAGTATTTTTGACATATCTCAAATTGTTGACTCTGTTGAATTTACCGATAATATTAACCAAGCCGGAATTTGCAAATTTAATATTCTGCAAAATGATGTTGTCCTGCCTTCAGAAGGCAATGCGGTAAGCGTAAAGTATGGCAATGATCCGTATTTTAAAGGATTTATCTTTAAAAATAGTTGGAGTAACAACGACCCGTCTAAGATTACAGCTTACGACCAGTTGAGATACTTAAAAGCAAAAGATACATATAGCTTCAAAAATAAAACAGCTTCTCAGGCGGCCCAGCAAGTCTTTTCCGATTTTGGACTGAAGGCAGGAACTATTGAGGATACCGGTTACAATCTCGGAAAACTCTCCCCTTTTGACAATAAGGTCGTTTTAGATATGATTTCCGACTGCATAAATTTGACATTACGAAATACAAAAAAATACTTTTACTTTAAAGACGAATTCGGTTCAGCTGTTCTTAGAAACATTGAATCAACGGTTTCAAATTTATTGGCAGGAACCGACACTACTATTTTTAACTACAATTATGAGCGCAGTATTGATGATGAAACCTATAACCAAATTAAGCTCGCCCGCGACAATAAGGATACAGGAAAAAGAGAAATTTATATTTCTAAAGACAGCAGCACCATTAAAAAATGGGGGCTGCTGCAATATTATGAAAAGCTGGACGATTCGGTAAATGCCGAACAAGCAAAAGCCAAGTCGGACGCTTTACTTAGCTTAAAGAATAAAGTGCAACAAAAATTGACCAGTGTAGAAATCCTCGGCGATAAAACCATTCGGGCCGGGTATATGATTTATGTAAACGTTCCTCGTGCAAAAATAAGAAAATATCTCTTATGTACTAAGGCAGTACATACTTTTACAGACATTTCTCACACCGTAAAAGCGGATTTTAAACTTGTTTAAAGGAGGCACTGACATGTTTGTAACTGTTGACCAATGCAAACGAATCATCCGGGCATTTCTCGACCATACAGGCAGAGGCGGCTTTTTAACAGGTATAGTATCTTCCACGGCACCCTTGAAAATTAAAGTCAGCGAAAAATTGGAACTCGATACTAACGACTTATATGCCACTGATAATTGCATTGGATTAAAGGCAAACGGAAAGGTTTTGCGCCCAGCCTTAAAAGCCGGAGATGGTGTGCTGCTGCTATGCCGACCGGGCAGCATTGACGGTATAAAATACATTTTACTTGATCGCATTCAGGCTTATACTGCGGAGAGGAGCGTTATGATTGATTCCTCAAATTGACGTTAAGGACGTTGAAGCTTCTGAATTCCCATCTAAAACTTGGAAACTGGATTTGGCTAACAATCGAATCTCCGGTTTTATAGACGGAATTGATTCAATTGTACAATCAGCTTTTATGTCGCTGAAAACCGAACGCTATGAACATCTTATTTTTTCTTGGCAATATGGCAGTGAATTAAATACTCTGGTTGGAAAGGATTCTGATTATGCTTACAGCGAAGCAAAACGGATGATAAAAGATGCTCTCAGCACGGACACGCGAATTACGGATGTCCGCGATTTTTCTGCTGAAAACGGTATAATCTATTTTACAATCGATACTATATTCGGCAGCCGGGCTGCACAAACGGAGGTAAAGTCCTGATGAAAACTTTTGATGACTTTATGCAGGAAATGCTGAACAATATACCGGATAATTTAAAAAATCAGGTTGATATACGCGAGGGCAGTATTATTTATACCGCTTTAGCACCAGTGGCTGCACAGCTTGTCGAGCAGCAATTTTACGCTGATAACATTCAAGACGCTACAATGCCTGATACCGCTCTCGGAGATGATTTAACACGCCGCTGCGCGGAACATGGCGTAAACCGTTACGCCGCGACAAATGCAATCAGAAAAGGAGCTTTTACCGACGAGAGCGGCGGCCCAATGGACGTGCCTATCGGAACAAAATTCGGTGCGGATAGTATTGCATATACCGTAATTAATAAAATATCATCCGGCATATATCGGCTGCAGTGCCAGCAGGCCGGCGTTGTCGGTAACAGTTATTTTGGTGTCTTGCTGCCGATTGATAATATCGCGGGACTTGGTACGGCTACACTTTCGGAAGTACTGACTGCTGGCGAAGAGGAAGAGTCTGATGATGAGCTGCGCACGAGATTTTATAAAGAAATCAATGAGCAGCCTTTCGGTGGGAATGTTGCCGATTATGAGCAGCAAATTCTAAAAATACCCGGTGTCGGAGCTGTAAAGGTATTCCCTACTCCAAATGATGAGGGAGGGAAGGTTCAATGCGTGATTGTCGCACCGGAAAATAAGCCGGCAAGCGAAAGCCTGATTCAGGCCGTACAGAATGTAATTGATCCGGAACCGCACGGGCAAGGCTATGGGATTGCCCCTATCGGCCACTGTGTAACAATTTCAACAGTGACAGAATTTCCGGTTAATATTTCGGTTTCGCTGGCTCTCGAAACCGGTGTTGATATTGCCGGGATACAGGCTCCCGTAGAAACCACCGTTCAAAAGTATTTAGAATCCTTGGCATTTTCGGACAGCATTGTCCGAACTGCCCGCGTGGAAGCGGCCATCCTTGCGGTAAGCGGAGTCGCCGATGTGTCTAACACGCTTTTAAACGGGAACGCAGGCAATATAACTCTTTCCTCTGCTTTTGATGATTATCAGATCCCGGTCGAGGGCAGCGTAGCTATAACGGAGGACACAGATGTATCAGTATCTTGATTACCTTCCGGAGTATCTTCATAATGTAAAGGATTTTCAGGCTCTGGGCGGCGCAATCGATCCGCAGACAGATAATTTGCTTCAAAAGGCAGAGCAGACTTATCAGAATCAATTTGTACTTTCGGCGGATCTTCCAACAATTGAACGGTGGGAAAAGCTTTTTAACTTTGCCGGTTCCGGAACGCTTTTTGAACGCCGCAAACTTATAGCGGCAAAAATTCAGGCCAACAGCGTTATAAATGGTTCTGCCTTATTAAACTTGGTTGAAAAACAGTCGAGGGTTTCAGCAAGGATGGAAGTTTTACCAAAGCAATATAAATTTACAATTTATCTTTCGGCGCTTCCATCGGAAGCAATTCCTCATAAAAACATTATAAATTTGGTTGATAAGGCAAAACCGGCGAACATGGTTTTTCAGCTAAAATATGAGCAAGGGGCAGAAAGCCAATCATTCTTTGGAGCATTTATGCAGGCCGGAAAAACTTTAGAAATAAGGCAGGTGAATTAAACGTGGCGATAGAAAAATTTTATCTGACGGCAGCCGGAGAAACATTGCTGGCAAAAGCTCAGATTGGACAAGAATTGCATTTCTCAAAGATGCAGATTGGGCAGGGAACTTTTCAGGACGGCACTGATATTACAGGTCTTCAGGAGCTGATTGATCCAGTTAAAGATATCTCAATTATTGGCATGGAAACCGCGAATAAAACCGCCAAAGTAAAAGGATATTTCAGCAATAAAGGAATTTCCGTACCATTTTATTGGCGTGAAGTCGGCCTGTTCGTCGATGATGCCGACCTTGGGACGGTGTTGTATGCCTACGGATATGCCGCCGTCAGTGCGGACAGAATTCCAACTTACAGTGTCAGCCCAACGGAATTCACATTCATCATGGCCGCTGTGGTCGGCAATGCGGCCAACATTACCGCCACTATCGACGAAAGCTTAATTTTCGTTCCGGCCAGCCGTAAGATCAACGGGAAAAACTTGGCCTCCGATATTACCTTGACCGCCGAAGACCTTAATATTTCGCAAGCGGACTACAGCCATGATGGGCTGGTTAAGCTCTCTAACGATTTCAAACTTGATGCAGATGGGGCACTGGTAATTAATAAGAGTAAAGTCGGAGGAGGTGGATCGACCGTGCCAATTGAGCTGGTGGATAATGATGCGACGGCGGCGATGGAGCTGCCTATAAAATTCAACGAGGCCGGTGAAGTTATTTTTACTGACGACAAAACCGGAACAGGCATTATATCGCTCCAAAACATAGGCGGCAAGCTTGAATTTGTTGCGCAAAATATTTTATAAGGAGATTTACCATGAACATTATTTTAGCGCCAAAATCATATGTGGACGCACAGACTTTTAATAAATTTTCAATTTACGGATTTAATCCCGACACCGAAAGCGCTCCGGAACAAGTAAGCAATATAAACGGCATTCCTGCCGCATCTTTCAAAGCAGGCGAAGATCGCGAGTTATTGATGGAAACTGACTGGGCACAGCGTATCGATATCCCTATATCGTTGGAATATTATATGGATTCTGAGCAAAGCGCACAGAAAATCAGTCTACAGATTGCATACAGTTTCGACGGATCAACTTTTGTATGGATGAACGCCGAAAACATAGACGCTCCTTCCGATAAGGCAATTCACACAACGACGTTTGCAAATCCAATTCCCGTTTCAGCAATCCCTACGGGAGACGGCCATACGCTGCGGATTAAAATCAGGCGTGTGGGATCAAGCAAAACGGATACACACAGCGGCGGTTTCTGTCTGACAGCGGTCAAATATTATCGGGCCGCATAAGGAGGATTAAGATGAGTAGAACTGTATCAGAGGAATATCCTGACATTGCATGGAACATCACGCCAACTATGTCAAATGGAAAGCTTCAGCTTCCTGCTGCCGAAATTCATATATGTAATGTTACATACAAAATGCCGGCAGCGGAATTTGAATTAAAGGATGGCGTGGTTTATTTAACTCCAAGCGGATATGTCTTTATAGCAGAAGAAGAAGAGGAAAGACCTTCTTTGGAGAACTTTCCAAACATGCAGAACTATTGGGTTTGTGCTGTTCATATTGTAGATAAAAAGGAAAATATTTTAGTATTAAAGGCGGTGCAGACAAAATGATTATCATAAATCCAACCCCAAAAACAACGCCGGAACTTCCAATTGATAATTTTGCCCTCAACAGTGATGATGTGGAAGTGTTTGCTTCTCTTTGGCAGCGTAAGCATTGGGCTGATGTCCCGCATACACTGTCTTCTGAAGTTGGTTTAGCAGTCGAATCTGTAGCAGCAGGTAGCCAGAATGTTAATATTTATGGCAGCGGTACCCTCGCAGGTAATATCAACAAGTCCGCTATGATTAAAATTGGTAACAATTATCATTTAGTATCTGCCGGTGGCTCGGCGGCTGGAAACAAGATTTCAATTACAATTTTTCCGGGCGCACCGAGCGGCGGCTATGCAAACGGGACACCTGTTAAATTTTGCGATTCGTCATTGGAAGTCCACGACTTTCAGCTTGGGTATTCTACATGGACATACCAGCCGGGCTTTCGCGTATATCAGTTGATAAAACCTGCTAACTGTGGATATAATTCAAGGCCCGTTGGTTTCTTCGTGCGTCATCGCCCATCAACCGGTGAGAACGGAATTGATTATAACACGATTCTTTTTAGGCCGTTTTACGCTGCAAAATACCAAATGTCACGATCTGATTCTACTCCATCAGATGAAGGCACAAGTACCATAGCAGTTTCAAAACAAGGTACTATACCGTGGACTAATATTAATATTGATAAAGCTGCCGCTGCCTGCACTGCCTCTGATACAGTTTCAGGAAAAGATTTAAGCATCCATTTAATATCAGACGATGAATGGGTTTCACTTGGAATCTATTCTATGATTTTAGGGCCGGAGCGGTTCGGTTCGAACCGCTGGGGGCCTTACGGGAATAATAGTAGCCTTAAAGATTGTGATGACAACGATATTACATTTATAGCCGATCCGACTATTTCAGGACGTGCATTGACCGGAACAGGCAGAAAATCAGGATGGGAGGCAGGGAAAAACCTTACCAGTCATACGGGCCACACCAACGGCGTGTACGACCTCAATGGGAATATATACGAATGGACTACGGGATTAAAACTCAAGGTTGGCAGCAGCGGGATGGGCTATTTATATGTTAATGAAATGGATACCGGCATACAAATGTCAGATACTTCGAGTAATAGATATGTAACCGCCTTAAGTACTGATGTCAAAGTCGCAAAGCACGCCATCGCGAGTACTACCGATAATACAGGCCGTGCTGAGTTTGGTAATGATTATCAGTATCAGGGTACTAGCGCAAATTCCGAATATGTTGCGGGGCGTGGCGGCGACTGGAGCAATGGCGCGGACGCTGGCGTTTTCTATTTGTACTTGGCCGTTCCCGTGCCCACATGGACTCGCACCACGGGTTTCGCGCCGCTTTTGAAGCCTGATACTTGTAACGCTGTATTCTGTTTACCCGGCGTTAGCCGGGTAAAAATTTTAGAAAATAACGTACTCCGTTAGAAAATAACATTTTGTTATAAAATTATAAAATAGTGTTATAATCTATCGCAGACGGTGTTTTTTTAACGGACGGTGTTATTTTTGGAGAGCTTGAAAATACTGCAAAAAGTTTTCGATATGATTAAATACGGATATGGTGCTTTGGCTCAATTCCCAAAATCAGAGAAATTTGCTTTGGCTGCTGATATTAAACATTGCCTTGATATTATTTTAGAGAGAGTTATTGAAGCAAGTAAAAAGTATTATAAAAAAACTACTTTACAAGAGCTCGACGTAGAAGTGGCCAAACTAAAAGCGTATTTGAGACTTTCTCAAAGCCTTGGATTCCTTCCATTTAAAAAATATGAGATATGGTCAGGAATGGCCATTGAAATAGGCAGAATGGTTGGAGGCTGGATAAAATCCGTTAATACAAACCGTTATCAGGGGACAGGCCGTTAGTTGCGGAGCGTGGCGGCTACTGGAGCAATGGCACGAACGCTGGCGTTTTCTATTTGTACTTGAACAATTCCCGTGCCAACATGAACTCGAACCACGGGTTTCGCGCCGCTCTACCCCAAAAGTCAGATGTATCAAACCTACTGGGTTTGATTCCGGTACAGGGGATAAAGGGGTCTGTATCCATGCCGATAAACGGCAAAAAATTGTATGATTGTGTATGCCGATATTAGCAGCAGCGAATTCCGCAAAGCACAATAATATTTATTTCAGGAGAGATTGCAATGAAACGTTACAAGAATTTATATCCTAAAATTTACGATTACGAAAATCTTTATAATGCGTATCTCTCCGCGCGAAAAAACAAAAGGTATCGCCCTGAAGTCCTTGCCTTTTCGGCTAATTTGGAAGAAAACCTAATAGAGCTTCAGAACGAACTGATTTATCATTCCTATAAAGTTGGCAGATACCGTGAATTCTATGTCTATGAACCAAAACGTCGGCTTGTAATGGCGCTGCCGTTTAGAGACCGCGTCCTCCAATGGGCTGTTTACCGCATAGTAAACCCAATTTTTTCACGGTCCTACATTTTAGACAGTTATGCATGTATCCCCGGACGCGGCATTCACGCTGCGGTCAAACGCATAAACTATTGGCTGCGGTTGGATTGCAAATACGAAAAAATGTATTATCTCAAACTTGACATAGCAAAATTTTTTTACCGCGTTGACCATCAAGTATTGCTTAATATCTTGGCCTCGAAGATAGACGACTCGGATTTAATGAAACTTTTTCATACTATTATCGAATCCGAAGACACTCCGTTTGGCCTGCCATTAAGTCAAAATTTTAGTGAAGGTACTCGGCTGTTCGATATCGGAATCCCAATAGGAAATCTCACATCACAAATGTTTGCAAATTTATATATGAATGAGCTGGATCAGTTTGCAAAGCGTACGTTCAGGATACGGCGCTATATCAGATATATGGATGACATTGTTATTTTATCGCCAAGTAAACTATTGCTCCATCATTATAAAGACGTGCTTGAAAGATTTCTCAATGATAATTTGCATCTTATATTAAATAAAAAGACTGCGATTCGCCCATGTAATCTTGGCATTGATTTTTGCGGGTATAAAATATGGGAGGACCACATTAAAATCCGTAAGAACACGGTTTTACGCATGAAACGACACTTGAAGCTGATAACGGAACAGTATGCCGAAGGAAAAATAAGCTTAGACAAAGCGTGTGAAACGTTTACAAGCTATTACGGAATGCTTAAACATTGCAACAGTTATAATTTACGAAAACAATTATCTAAAACATATATTTTACAAAGAAAAAATTAGAATATATATGGAAATATGAAGGGCAGCACTTTAAAAGGTGCAGCTCTTCTTATTTTATATAATTTTTTAGGAGGAACAAGAATGTTTCAATTAAAGGGCTTGGATGTTTCCAAGCATAACGGCGTAATTGATTGGAAAAAGGTTGACCTTGCCGGATATGACTTTACTTTAATCAGAGCCGGATATGGAAACTCTGCCAATCAAAAAGACAAACAGTTTGATTACAACATGAAAGGCGCAATTTCAAGGGGAATGCATATAGGAGTATATTGGTTTAACTATTGCCGTTCCACAGCTGAAGCCGCGACGGAAGCAAGGACCTTTAAGCAAATCCTGCAACCTTATGTCGGCCATATTGATTTTCCGGTTTCGCCGGATTTTGAGTATGACAGTATTCGGTACTTCAAAGAGAAGATGGGAACCGGCCCAACTAACGCCCTAATTACTCAAATGATGCAGGCGTTTATAGGAGAAATGAAAGCCAGCGACTGGTTTGTAAATCTCTATACCAACCTTGACTTTATTCGCTCCGGGCGCTTCAGCGATGACCTGCGCAACTCAGTTGACTTATGGCTTGCCGACTACAGCGGCGGACCCGATTTCCCCTGCGGTATTCAGCAGACCAGCAGCACTGGCAAGGTTCCCGGAATCAGTACAAATGCAGATATCGACATTGCATACAAAGATTATCCGTCAATTATTCGGGCCGCCGCAAAAAATGGCCTGAAACCATCTGTAACATTGGCACCTGCTAAAACTGAAAAAGTAAACGGTATTAGTGTTGGCGCTAAAGTTCACTACTGTGGGCCATTGTACGCCGATAGTTATGGCAATGGGAAAGGCAAGACAGTATCCGGTACATTTTCCGTCCAACGTGTTATTAGAGGCCGTAAATGCGGCATCCTACTTCCCCTTGGATGGGTACCAGTTAGTTCCTGCAAGATAATTTTCTCGACGGCTCCTGCTGATCATTCAAAGGTTGTTGTTAAAGGAGGAAAAGTACGGTACAGCGGCCCACTCTATGCCGACAGCTATGGCAATGGAAAAGGTAAAACGGTATCCGGCACATTCTCAGTACAGCGCGTCATCAGTGGACGCAAGTGCGGCGTTTTACTCCCTGCAGGCTGGGTGCCCGAATCAGCTTGCAAACCGGTTTAAACACTTTTTAAACGTCTTTTAAGGGGGCGATAAAATGTAAATAATTATTTTATCAGAATAGTTGGAAACAACAGAAAGGTGGAATTTTATGAGGCAATACATTGGCACAAAAATTATTTATGCAGAATCAGCAACACGCGGAGAATGTTATAAAGGCCCGGATGTGCTAAGTAGCGAAAAGGCAGACAAACCCGGTTATCGTGTAAAATATCCCGATGGTTACGAATCATGGTCACCGAGAGCAGTGTTTGAGGAAGCGTATCATCCGACAAATAAAATGAATTTTGGCCTTGCATTGGATGCACTGAAGGCAAATAAACGTGTGGTACGCAAAGGCTGGAATGGTAAAGACGCATGGCTACGTATTGTTATACCCGGAGGAGATAATAAAGAAAAGGATATGGGCATGGAAAATCTGCCTTACATAGAAATGAAAACATCCGAAAACAAGCTGGTACCGTGGCTTGCTTCACAAATGGATATGTTAGCCGATGATTGGCAGATCGTTGAATAATTTAGTCCTTTAAGGGCAAGAAAGAAGAATACTTATGAAAATCAATTGGAAAAGGAAACTTACATCCCGAAAGCTGTGGGCGGCAATCGTATCATTTGCGGCGTTGCTTGTTGTGGCGCTTGGAGGCACCGAGGCGCAAGCAACACAAATTACCGCTCTAATTATGGCTGGTGCTACTGTCGTTGCGTATATCGTCGGTGAGGGCCTTGTGGATGCAGCAAGTGCCGGAGCTACAGTAAACATTAGTGGCAATCCAACAATTACAGGTTTAGGTGATGTTCCTACAGCGGGTAAACAGGCCACTACGCCACCCATCACGCCAGTAGTTGATCAGGTTGATTCAGCTGCAGCCGACGGTACACCTACGGGCGCGGTACAAGCGGCCAAAACTAAACAAAATACGGCTTTACCCGGTTAAAAAATACAAAGTCCACTCTGCCGTGCTGGCAGAGTGGCAAATTTATTATTTGAAAAGGAGCTTATTACATTGAACAGCTTTATTTCCAGAATTGGCGGTAAGAAACTTCTCAGCAAAGAAATAATTCGCCGCTTTCCTAATTCCTATCCGGAAAGATACATTGAAGTTTTTGGCGGGGCCGGATGGGTAATGTTTGCCCTTGATAAAATAGCAAAACTTGAGGTTTTCAACGACATCGACGGTCAGTTAATTAACCTTTTTCGTTGTGTGAAATACCATTGTGGAGAGCTGCAAAGAGAAATAAATTGGGTTTTGAACTCACGCGAAATGTTCTTAGATTTTCGTGAATTGCAAACATATAATGGACTTACTGATATTCAACATGCAGCAATATACTTTATATTAATTAAGGAAAGTTATGGTTCTGACACAAGGTCATTTGGGTGCGGCAAGCGAAATATGATAGGTGCGGCCGAATATTTATCGGGAGTACAGAAAAGGCTACAAAAAACAGTTATTGAAAACAAAGATTTTGAATCCTTAATTAAAACATATGATCGCCAAAAAGCATTATTTTATCTTGATCCACCTTACCATGGAACAGAAAAATATTATGATAATACATTCTCTAAAGAAGACCATTACCGTTTAAATTTGGTTTTAAAACAAATTAAGGGTAAATTCATCCTTTCATATAACGATGACGATTTCATCAGGAATCTTTATAAAGACTTTAATATTGAATCAATTACGCGTCAAAATAATCTTTTAATGAAAAATAAACACGGCGATAGACAGTTTCAAGAACTCATCATAAAAAATTACTAAATTACCAAAACATGATATTTTTTTAAGGTATAAATAACGCAATACGTTATATCTTAACAAAATGCCATGCAAACCTAAAAATGGTGTTATTATTCCCCTTGGGAAAGGGGGGATAACGAATGGTAAAGATTTACTTATCTAAGCTGTTGGGAGAGCGAAAACTGACGCAAAATGACCTTGCGCAAATGACCGGAATTAGACCTACAACCATCGGAGAAATATATCATGAACTAATCCAGCGAATAAATATAGATCATATCGACAAGATATGCAAAGCACTGGGTTGCACGATTTCAGAGCTGATGGAGTATGTGCCTGATGACCATTCTGGCCGTAATTCTTCCCAACCTGTGCATAAACGGAAAAGATATTCGACATTCTAATTCGGAAAAATTTCCGTAATTTTATGCATTTTAAGGGCCTTTAAAGTGACTTCAAATGCGCTTTAAAGGCCTAATTTTTTTGTATTTTATATGCAAATTTTTTGTATTTTATTCGCAAAGCAACACATGTCCTGAATGCGTCCGTCCTCCCCTACGCTGTAAACTGCCGGATTGCTGATG
>ENA-UOOI01000871-UOOI01000871.1-fermentation-metagenome-genome-assembly--contig:-NODE-871-length-35899-cov-6.048265_pt1 | contig 35899 bp, 29 predicted proteins | sample MGYA00245779_ERZ724027 | MGnify/ENA primary metagenome ERZ724027 (study PRJEB28704, sample SAMN03018318) | fermentation metagenome | biome: anthropogenic terrestrial biome; feature: soil; material...
GAGATTCCGAAACGTGACTGGAGTTCAGACGTGTGCTCTTCCGATCTGGTGATCAAAACAGAAAGGATCCGGACTCCGTTTTCGGTGCGCCGGAGCAGATTTCCATGACCCGGATCCTTCCCAATACATTTCTGCGCTTTGGCAATTTTTTTGATCTGTGCCTTGTATCGGGGGACAAACCGCAGCGTCATGGAAAAAATCAGAGACAGCACCGGGATCAGCTTCCCAAACAGATACATCAGCTTGTCGCTCGTCATGATGCGGTTAAAACAGGAAAACGTCAGGAGGACCGCAAGAAAGGCAAGCGCGTAATTTGCGCCGGCCACGATGGCCTCCCACGTGACCGGATTGCCGTTCAGATAGAATAAAATCGTGGCTCCCGCATGATTGAGCAGCGGGTTGAGCAGAGCAACCGCAAGCGTGACAGGCAGCATACAAAGATCAAATTTCAGCGCTTTTCCGCCACTCAGCAGGATGGAGTAAAAAAATTCGGAAAAAAATGTGATGAGCAGCACGACCGGATGCAGAGAAAACATCCCGAAAAACAAAACGCCGCAAAAATAGAGAAGCAAAACAGCCGGATGAAAACCGGAAAAAAAATCCGGGCCGTCATTTTGTAAGTTTCCCGCCATTGCCAATATCCCTCCCAAGGTCGCAGGTGTACCGCCATTGGATCACATCCCCATCCTTTAAGCGGTAGCGGCTGCATCCGTAATTCGGGAACCAGCCGTTCACCTGGTACATCCACCCACTCAAGCTTCCACAGTCAAACTCATAAAGATTCTGAATTCCCTCAATATAACCGGAATTGTAGGCGGGCGTCTTCTTAAATTCCATCTGGAGCTTATTTTTTCTGGTTTCCCTCTGCAAAACATCGAACACGGATTCCCCCTGGTAGAACACCACTTTCTGTGACTTAAAAAGAATGCCGTCCGACGGCACAACGGATTTTTTCTCAGGACGAAGTTGATCCCTATGGTTGAAAACCGTTTTGCAGTCGATGGAAAGCGTACAGTAAAATGCCTTTTGAGAATTTTTTGGAGTATTCTGCGGTTCTGCCGGTTTCGGTTTTCCCCCGGGGGTCGGATCGGTGTGGTACCGGTCTTTTCTCCCGGAATTCGCCGGGGCGGTCCCCCCGCCTGACGCCGCTTTTGATTTCTTTGAAGCGGAACCCGAAGAGCAGCCGCCCGCCGAGGAGGAGTCTGCGCCCTGCATGGATGAACTTGCCGCCCCAGGATTTCCACCTGCGGAATCTGCCGTTTGAACCTGGGATGGATCTTCATGGAGTGAAGAATCCATCCCAGCCAGATAAAACGTTCCGTTTGTGTCATAGATCGGCAGCGTTACGGAAGAAACCCGATCCTGGTTGATCGGCGCAGTCAAAAGTCTGCGAATCGTTTTCGGACTCTTCTGATAAAAAGCGGCTTTTTTCGCGTTCAGACGCCGGGGAAAATCCACCGTCAGAGTTGTTTTTGCCTGAATCAACTGCTTTTCATGAAAGGTGAACCGCAACACTTCGGAAGAGGATACCGCCCCGTTCAAGCCTCGCTTGTCCTCCGAAAAATCGACCGTCAGGTTTTGGTCGGCAGGTGCGCGGAGAGAAGCGCCGTCAAAGTACCAGAAATAGGAAATTTTTCCTGATTTCCCATGAAACATCAGTGGCTTAGAATATTTTTCCGCATCCTGAAAAACGGATTTTCCGACCATACCGCCGGCAGGCAGCTCCTCCTGACTGGAGGGAAGACTGACAGAGCAACCCCAAAAAGCGCTGGCCGCCGTGATCCAAATGAAAAATAAGACGATAAACTGATAAAAAATTCCGCGATGGGTTCTCATGTCTTCACCCGTTTGTTTGAAGTATCTAAGATTTTTTTGGACAAAACAAGGCGGCCAATCCTTTGGATGTAAGGATTGACCGCCTCAGAGGGGCACGGGAAAAGAGACTTTTCCCCTGTCCTTTCTTTTTCTAAATCCTTTTCTTACCAAAAGTTTTTTCCCAGAAATTGCGGCAGGTCTCCCGGCTTCAGATCATCCCGAAGTTTACCCTTCTCATGCGTCTTTCAGCACAATGGCAACGTAAACTCAGTCCCCGACACGGTAAAGTAAGCTGTTAGAGATTCTCACTCTATTCCCTTTTGATCCATTCCCGCAACGCTGCAAAAATGGAACCGCAGTCTGATATTAAGTTTTAAATTTTTCTTCTGAAGGAGCCTTCTTTCGGCCCTGTAAAATTAACCTCCGGGCCATTTTCTTTGACTACAGGCGCCCAGGCCTTCGCGGCTTCCACCCATTTTAACGTCAGATCGTCAACCTTGAGGTAGAAATAAAGATCTAACAAATCATTTTCGTTTTCAATCAAAGATTTTTATTATATTTTATCATATTAGCAGTTTTTTGGAAGCTTTCTTTATACAGGACTATAAAAGTGTAAAACAATTTCAAAGTAAATTGTCACAATGGAAACACAGAGAAGGTCTCTCTTTCATGATGAAAGGCACGGTAAAATCTCTCATCCGTTCTTTAGTTATATCCTCGTTATCCTCGTTCGACAAAAATCGCATGGGAACCGGACTTTCTTATGTTTGAGAAGAAAGGTCCTGCGCATTAGCCGCCTCTTTGCTCTGCGGCCGGCCCCCGGTCAAAATTCCAAGGCTTCTGCGTATTTCCAGAAGCTGATTCACCTGCTCTTCGGACAATTCATTCGCCCGGCCCAGAATAACACAGGCACACAGGGTTACAGTCGCATAATATTCCAGCGTTTCCATTCTGTAATATGCCTGCCAGAGGCTGTTCCCCCAGGTCAGCGCCCCATGGTTTGCCAAAAGGACGGCATTATGCGTTTTGCAGTATGGCGCAATAGAATCCGGCACCTCCAGCGTGCCCGGCGTCGCATAAGGTGCAAGTGGGACCTCCCCCAGTTGGACAACCGCCTCGGCCAGGATGGGTCTGTTGAGCGGAATTCCTGCAACCGAAAAGGAAGTTGCAATGGGCGGGTGTGCATGAACCACCGCTTTCACCTCCGGATTTTCCCTGTAAACGCGAAGATGCATTTTCAGCTCACTGGAAGGCTGCCAGCTTCCCTTCAGGATTTTCCCGTTTAAATCGACCTTAATCAGCATGTTTTCCGTTAAAAAGCCCTTGGAAACGCCGGTCGGTGTGGCCCAGAGCGTTGTGTCCGAGACTTTGACACTGAGGTTTCCATCGTTTGAAGCCACAAAGTTTTTCTGGTACATCCGCCGTCCCGCTTCCAGGATCTGCTGTTTTGCTTCTTCGTCGTTGGGATAGTTGTTGCTGTTCGGTTCAATCACTTTTTTTCCTACCTTTCTCTGATGAGACAACGATAACTGTAATAACCGCTGCGCATCCGCGGCGCGCCTTTAGAGGTGGCGGTTCTCGCTGAAAAAGCCGCAGGGTGCGCCACCGCGTTGCGCTTTTTTTTGATCTGTGTTATTCTAACTACAAAGTAAATTGAACTTAAAGGGGAAATTTCTATGCTGGCAATTTCTCGCAGAAAGGCCATTCAGGAACAGCTGCGCATACAGAAAAGCGTCACAATCACCGAACTCGCCGAAAAGTTTCATGTGACCAAGGAAACCATACGCCGGGATCTGCACTCTATGCAGGAAGACGGCGAGCTGCTGCGCACTCACGGCGGCGCCTATATTCTGGATGGCGTGCAAAACGTGATCGACATCAACCTGCGTCAGGTGATCAAAACGGATGAAAAAAAGGTGATGGCCCAAAAATGTGCCGAGTTGATTCATCCCAGCGATTCGATCTTTTTGGACGGCTCCACCAGCGCCTGGTTCATTGCCCAGCAAATCCGCGGCATGAGCCTGACCGTTGTGACAGTCTCCCTGAAAATTGCCAACATTTTGTCTTCGCCTTCGATTCACCTGGTCCTGATCGGAGGGCTTTTCTCGCCTAAGAGCCTGTCTTTTGCCGGAGAGAAAACCTGCCAGATGCTCAGCCAGTACTATATGGACATGGCGTTTGTCTCCTGCCGCTCCGTCAGCCTGGAGCACGGCGTTACTGATGCAAACGACGGTGACGCCGCCCTTCATCGCCTGGCATTGCAGCACAGCTCTTTGAAATATTTAGTGATGGATCAGTCCAAAATAGGAAAAACCTCCTTTTCTTACGTCTGCGATTTAAAAGGGACAGACGGCCTGGTCTGCAACTGCAAACTTTCTCAAAAATGGATGGAAGGGCTTGCCAGCAGCGGAGTCCATCTTTACTGATTTTTAAGGAAACGATTTTCAGGAACGGGCCCCGGCTGGGAAACCGTTCCTATTTTTTACGCCCGTTTCGCGCGGACTGTCTATCCATTTTAAAGTTCTGTTTTGAGGAGGGCACCGGCCCTTTCAGTTTTCTTGCGCAATTCCCATCTCCTGAAAAGCTTTGTCAAATGGCGCGCGCGCAATGCCTTTTTCGGTGATAATTCCTGTCACCAGGCTGTGATCCGTCACATCGAACGCTGGGTTGCAGACCTTCACGCCCTCCGGTGCCATGCGCTCTTTGTACCACATCTCCGTCACCTCTTCGGGCGGACGTTCTTCAATGACGATCTCTTCCCCCGATTGAATCGAAAGATCAACGGTGGAGGAAGGGGCGCAGACATAGAACGGAATGTGATAGTATTTTGCGAGGATAGCCACTCCGCTGGTCCCAATCTTGTTGGCAAAATCGCCGTTTGCGGCAACCCGGTCGCAGCCGACAAAGACAAGGTCGATTTTGCCACGCTTCATGGTGATGGAGGCCATATCGTCGCAGATCAGCGTCGTATCCACGCCGGCAGTCTGCATCTCAAACGCGGTCAGGCGCGCCCCCTGGAGAAGGGGCCTGGTCTCGTCGCAGTACACATGCAGGTCGTTCCATCCCTGCTCCAGCGCGATATACACCGGGGCAAGGGCAGTGCCGTACTTGGCGGTCGCCAGCGTTCCCGCGTTGCAGTGCGTCAGGATTCCGTCGCCATGGTGGAGAAGCCCAAACCCGTAATGCCCGATGCCGCGCGAAATTGCGATGTCTTCCTCGCGGATGGCGTCTGCTTCCCGGCGGAGGCGTTCTTTCATCTGGGGTACGGTCAGACGGCCGCGGTTTTCTTCCAGGACCTGTTCCATACGGTTCAGGGCCCAGAAAAGATTGACCGCCGTCGGCCTGGAAGAAGCCAGATATTCCTTTTTCTTTTTAAAATTGTCGCAGAACTTATCCATATCGTCGGTCTCCATCTGAGACGCGATGATGTAAATTCCATAAGCCGCCGCAACGCCGATGGCGGGAGCTCCGCGCACACGGAGCCGGTAGATGGCTTCCCAGATGTCCTTTTCCTTTGAAAGGGCCAGATATTTGACCATGCCGGGCAGCAGAGTCTGATCAAGAATGATCATCTCTTTATGGTTGTCGGCTAAAACCACCGTGTTTAAATCCAAAGCATTCATTCGTATCCTCCTTTTTGATCCTTGCACTCTTTTTTTACAGTGTCAAGCCGTCACGCCGTCCCTCACTTCTTTCAGAACATTCAGGAAGTCCGCACCGCACTTCATTTCAGCGCGCTGTTTAATGAACCGCTTCGCACAGAGGATGCAGATCCGCTCCGCGCGGACCCTTTTCTTTTCATCGGAAATGGTGGTCAGATCTTTCACATTCGCCATACCAACCGTTCTGCGGTTCAGTTCCAGCCCCGTGACGCCGGAGGTATCCGCCAGGATCGTGCCGAGGTAATATTCCATATAGCCTTTGCTCTTTGCCATCACATCCGTGACATGCGCCTGATAGTACTGCTTCATCTTCGCCATCGTTTTGTCCACGACTTCCACAATGACCTGCTCCACCCATCCGCAGAACGACTGCCTTTGCTTTGGGTCGCCGATCTCCGCGTCTCCGTTGCACCACGCGAAAATCATATTGGCGACCACATTGCCGATGTCATATCCCATAGGGCCGTAAAAGGCAAACTCGGGATCAATCACCATGGTGGAATCCCTGGTGATAAAGACAGAACCTGTATGTAAATCTCCATGAAGCAGCGACTGGGCGTTGCACATGAAATTCATCTTTAGCTTTGCAACTTCACAGTGCAGCTCTTCGTCGCCATACAATTCTTTCTGAACAAAATCTGCATTGGGGGCAAAGACATTGTTGCGGTTTGCGCAGTTGTTGTAAGGCTCCGTGTAAACCAGATTTTCCGTGATCTCGCAGAGCTCCGGGTTGATAAATTTACGCTGCAGTTCTTTTTTCTTTTTATGGTCCATGACAATATCCGTCGTGCCCATCAGGGTATTGGCCATAAAGGTAGAGATATCTTCCGCGAATTTCGGGAAAGTTTCATGCCTGAGCATACAGGTCCGCATAATTTCATGCCCTGTCAGGTCCTCTTCCCCGCACGCCGACATCTTGACGTCGTAGAAATAGATTTTCGGCACAAAGCCGCTGGCCAGTTTGTCTTCCAGAATCAGGATTTCAGATTCAATGCGGTTGCGATCGGTGGAAAGGACCATATCCTTTGAAATACGCGCCGTATGGCCGGCCTGCTTGACCACGATGGAATGGCCTTTTTCATCCCAGACCCGGAAAACGTAATTCAGGTTTCCGTCGCCGATTTCCTTACCGTGCATGGTGGAAACATCCCACGCCGTCTGAGGAACTTTCTCCTGCGCATACTCAATGGCATCCGCAGGTTTCATTAGAAAATAAGAATCAAATTTCGACATTTTATCCGCCATCCTTTTCATGAATTTCCCACTATAAGACGATCAGTGGCAAAAGAAGGTCTATTCTTCTTTTCTGGTAATATAAGCTGCAATCAGCGCAAGCGCAAGCACGGTGCCCTTTACAGCGGGCAGGATGTAGTAAGGCACGGAGCACATGGTAAGGCCGTTTTCCAATACCGCCACCAGCGCGGCGCCGACCAGGGTGCCCAGGGCGTTCGCCTTTTCGGCCCCGCCTACGGAAATCCCCACAAAGACGGCCGCAAACGAAGGCATCAGGTAATTGTCGCAGCCGCCGATCTGCGCCGCATTGTTGCGGGAACAGACCACGATCGCGCCGATTGCGATGATCACGGCTGTGATCATGCCTGCCATGAAGCGGTATTTTACCACATTGATGCCGGAAAGCTTTGCGGCGGTCTTGTTGCCGCCCATCGCATACAAATAGCGGCCATGCTTCGTAAATTCCAGAAAAATATAAGCAAAGACAACGCAGGCCACCATGATATAGATGATGGTCGGAGCGGAGCCGATCGCCTTAAAAGCTTCGGAGTAGCCCTGCCGGGCTGGCGCGCTGCCATCCGGCAGACGCATCCCTGCGGAAACCGCACCGCCGCCCGTGTACCACTGGCCGAGCCCCTGGTGCACAAACATCAGCGCGCAGGTTGCCAGCATATCCGGGATTCTGCAAACCAGAATCAGAAACATGGTCAGCAAATAGGCAACCATGGTGAACAGAATGCAGATTACAATGGAAATGCCAAGTGAAAAACCATACCAGAGGTAAGAGCTCATAAAGACATAACCCGCAAAAGTTGCGAGCGTGCAGGCCGACATATCAAATCCGTCCGGCGCCATCGTCACAGTCATCGCAATGGAAAAAATCGTGGTGATTGCCATGGAGCGAAGAATATTCGTTAAATTGTCTGAGCAGAAAAAGATTGACCCTTTCAGAATCGTAAAGGCAAGCACGCTCAGGGCAAGCGCAAAAACTGCCGCCCAGTTCAGCAGAAAGCGGCCCACCGCTCTGTTTGAAGTTTTCTGAAGGGGATTTTCCGGGTTCTGCACAGGGCTTCCACCGACGTTAAATTTTTTTTGAATTACATTTTCAGCACTTGAAGCCATTCCGTTTCCTCCCGTTTCGCTTTAAAATTGTCACGACGCCGCTTCGCCGTTTTTCAAATACTTCTCTGTGCCGCCAACGGAATAATGCATGATCTCGTCTTCATTGGTCTCTGAGGTCTTCAGCTCCGCCATGATTCTCCCGTCAAACATCACATAGACCCGTTCGGTGATTGAAAGGATTTCCGAATTTTCGCAGGTCGCGTAGATTACGCAGTTGCCATCACGGGCAATCTGACTGATCAGCCGGTAGATATCCTGCTTTGCGCCTACATCCACCCCTTTGGTCGGTTCGTCGAAAATGTAGACATCGCAGTCCGCGGCAAGCCACTTGCCAACCACAACTTTCTGCTGGTTGCCGCCGGAAAGATTCCGGACCAGTTCATTGACGGACGGAGTTTTAATTTCCAGGGCTTTTACAAATTTCTTTGCATTTTCGGCCGTTTTTTTCCGGTTCACAAAAAGCAATTTACAAAAGTTTTCCAGACAGGCGGCGCACATGTTAAAATCGACCGTTTCCTTGACAAGGACGCCCTCTTTGCGCCGCTCTTCCGGAACAAAACCGATCCCCTGCCTCACCGCGTCGGCCGGGTTGCGGATGGTGATCGGTTCTCCATTGTACAGAATTGTGCCGGAAGATTTTTTGAGCGCGCCGAAAATGGTTTTGCAAAGCTCCGATTTCCCCGCGCCGACCAGTCCCGCCAGGCCGACGATTTCCCCTTTGCGAACATACATGGAAACGTCGTTTACCCTTCCCTCTTTGTCGCTCAAATGCTGAACCTCGAACATTCTTTCCCCAAGCTCCAGCTTTTCTCTCTTGTAGTTTTCCTCGAAGGAACGGCCCAGCATTTTTTCCACAATTTCCTTTGTCGTCGTATCCGGTGTAATGGCGGAGCGATCCACCACCTGACCGTTGCGCATCACCGTGTAAGACTCGCAGATCCTGAGGACTTCATAGAGGCGGTGCGTAATAAAAATAATCGCGATGTTTTCCGTTTCTTGCAAATGTTTGACCAGGTGGAACAGTTCTTCTGTCTCGGTGTCGCTCAGCGGCGCGGTCGGTTCATCTAAAATTAAAAAATTGCAGTCGCTTTGAATCGCGCGGGCAATCAGTACCATCTGCTTCTGAGCCAAGGTCAGCTTTCCCGTAAGCTCTTTGACATCCAGCTTGATATTCAGCCGCTCCAAAAGCTTCTGTGCCTCGCTGCGCAGCTTGGACCAGTTGACAAACTGCTTTTTTCCCATTTCCATGATCATAGAGTTCAGCATGACGTTTTCCGCAACGGAAAGCGATGGAATCAGCGCCGTGTCAACCTCTTGGTAAACGATCTGAATCCCGGCTTTTTTCGCGGTGGCGGGGTTGCGCAGTTCAAGCGCTTTGCCGTTGAGAAGGACTTCCCCGGTATAAGAAGGATTCGCCCCGGCCAGGACCTTCATCAAAGTCGATTTGCCCGCTCCGTTTGCGCCGACAACCGCATGAATCTGGCCGGTTTCCACTTTAAAATTCACATTGGAAAGCGCCTTTACACCGGGAAATTCAATGGAAACATTTTTTGTCTCCAAAGTAATTTTATCCATGAATTCCCTCTTTTCTGTCACTGGAAGCCGCCGTCGGGGGCGTCGGAGCAAAAACTCCAGCGCCCCCGACGTCAGGTTTCCTTCCTTTCCGAATCCGGCCGCTCAGGGCCTTCAATTAATAATTAATAACCGATGCAGGCTTTCATCCAATCGGTAGTGACAAAACTTGCCGGGTTTCCATAATTGGCATCAGCCACCGACTTCAGGTTTGCAAGGGTCGTACCCGATTTAAGTTTGCTCTGCTCAATCAGGGAAGCGGGCATCTCAACCCATGCGGTCGGCTTTTTGGTCTTCAGATCGAGAATTTTATCGTACTGATTGTTCATTTCAAGGGCCAGCAGGCGGATTCCTTCCTCTCCGATGGAAGAAAAGTCACAGCAGGCGCAGGCTTTCCAAACGGAATCCTTCTCCAGCATATCCTGAATATCCGTGTTGCAGATATCGACCGATACCATCGGTATCTTCTTGCCGGACTCCATAATGGCCTTGTAGCAGCCGCGTGCATAGCAGTCATAGCAAACCCACACCGCATCAATCTGGCCGGGCTTAAATTTTGCAAGCGTTGCGGTCATCACATCATACATCGAGCTTTCGGCATTGTTCAGGTCGGTCGGGCCGATAGTCTGAACCGTGTGGATGAGGCCTTTCTTTTCATATTCCGCATACCCGACCTCTCTGCGGTCAAATGGCGAAAGGTAATTCGGGCCGACCCAGACTTTCAGGATGTTGACCGGTTTTTTGCCCGGAGCGATATCGGCACATATGTATTTCAGCAGTTCTCTGGCATAATCCGCATCGCTCTGGAAAAACTGGGTGATTCCCTGGATGGTTTTCGTGTCGCCTTTGGAATCCTTAAACTGTGTGTCAAAGGTTACGATTTTCAGCTTTGGGTACTTCTTGGCAATACCGCTTAAAAAGCTGTAGGCATAATTCTGCCCGCCGTGCGAGACAAACAGACCGTCGTAGCCCGACTCCGCACAGGTATTGATGTAATCCTGCCACTTGGAATCGTCGCCGTTAGAGAAATACACGTCGCAGGTCATGCCCAAAGCTTTTGCGGTCTTGACGCATTGATCCGCACAGAGCTGAAAGATGTCGCTGGTAGCCAGGTTCAGAATGTATGCAACCTTTTTACCCGCCAACGGCGATTTGGACTTGCTTGCCTCGGCGCTGCCGGTGGACGAAGCACCAGATTCCGGTGTGGCGCCCGTTGCTTTGGAAGCGCCGCCGGATGAACCCGCGCTGCATCCAACCATGCAGCCGATCAGAACAACCGACAAGAAGACTCCCATGATCCTCCTGAATTTTTTCATATTTCTCCTCCTCCACTTTTTTAGAAATAAAATTTCCAAATGTTAACAACAATATAAATCTAACACGATGATTTTTGTTTGTAAACATTTCTGTTGTATTTTTTTGTATTTTTTTTATATTTGTTTATTTACGATAAATTTATATCTTTAGATTTGTAAATATTTTACATTCAAGCGTTGCATTTTTTATTTTAAATATGAATAAATATCTAGTTTCTTCTTTTGATCCTCAGATTATTTTGGAGAGATTCATTGATCCATTGAGAAATAAATCTTTGACATTTGTGCCAAAAATACAAAAATCATTTTTAAAGTTCTTTAATAAAAATAATTTGGAAAAAAGTTTCTATTTTTTTGTTTTTGTTGTTTTTACAGACAGCCTTTCTGCAAAATCAAACATGCATAAAGAGACATTTCCGTGGTGGCTACAACCGCATAGGCTTGTTTCGCTTTCTCATAAAAAGCAAACCGGTCAATCATGCCGCAGCATCCCGCGCCCCGCTCTTCATGTTTTGCAACGATTTTTTTAAATTTCTCCCAAATTGGCGTCTCCAAGGCTCGGTCACATGCCTGTTTGTCCATGATCAGTACCGGGTGTTCCACAGAATCCAGCGGGAAAAAGTGCAGAACGGCATCCAGCAGATCCACAGCCCGCACACCGTCTGCCCGAATCAAATTATGGTTTTTCGCGCAGGAAGCAGCGGGAAAATTTGCATCGCCGATCACCAGCGTATCTCCATGGCCCATCTCATCGAGGACTTTCAGCAGCCCGGGGGAAAGACAGGCTGGAATTCCTTTCAGCATAAATCATCCTTCCTTTCTTTGAATAAAATTCTTTTTATTTAATATACCATTGCATTTTTCATAGTTCAAGACTTATTATAGCAGAATATATAGCTAATTTATACATATTTTGTCGATAAATGTTTTTTTGTGTCTGTTTCAATCGAATTTGCTCTTTTTTCTTGACTTTTCCAAACTATTCCAATATGATAAAGAAAAGATTTTTAAATCGGTGGAAGGCCAAGGAAGGGTGTTGAGAATATGAAAAAGATTATAAATGCCCCTGAGGATTATACAGACGACATGCTGCGCGGCATTTACGCCGCCCATCCTAAACAAGTGAAGTATATCGACAATGATCTGCGCTGTTACTGCATCGCCCAAAAAAAGGCGGGCAAAGTGGCTATTGTCACCGGCGGCGGAACCGGCCATCTGCCCTTGTTCCTCGGCTATGTTGGAGAAAACATGCTGGATGGCTGCGGCGTCGGCAGCGTTTTTCAGTCTCCTTCCGCAGAGCAGATTTACAAGATCAGCAAAGGGGTGGAGTCCGGCGCCGGTGTCCTCTATCTTTATGGGAACTACACGGGTGACATCATGAATTTCGATATGGCTGCTGAACTGTGCGAAGCGGACGACCTTCCGACACGCTCCATTGTCGGGGCAGACGACGTGGCCTCCAACCGGGACCCTGCCCTCCGCCGGGGCATTGCAGGCATCTTTTTCCTTTACAAATGCGCCGGCGCAAAAGCCGCCCTGCACGGAACTCTGGATGAAGTCCTGGCCGCCGCTCAGAAGGCCAAAGACAACACCCGCACCGTCGGATTTGCACTGACTCCCTGCACGATTCCCGAGGTCGGCCACCCGAATTTCACGCTGGGAGAAAATGAAATGGCAATGGGGATGGGAATTCACGGCGAGCCCGGCATCTGGAACGGACCGGTGAAGACGGCCGAGGAACTTGCCGAGGAATCCCTTCACCTGATTTTGGAAGATATGCCTGTCTCCTCCGGGGAAGAGGTTTGTACGCTGATCAATGGCCTCGGCGCCACTTCTCTGGAAGAGCTGTACATTCTTAACGGATCGGTTGCGAAAATTCTCGGTTCAAAAGGCATTCGGAGCTACCGCACCTTCGTCGGCGAATACGCCACGTCAATGGAAATGGCCGGCGCCTCCGTCTCCCTCTGCAAAATTGCAGACGAGGAAATGAGACAGCAGATTGACCTGCCGGTCTGCACACCATTTTACTGCCAAAAATAAGGGGTCCTGAAAAATGAATACGGTTACGGTTCAGCAGTTGCCCGCGCTGTTCGCGGAAGTAAGCCGGATTTTTGACGAAAAAAAAGAAGAGCTGTGTGCTCTGGACGCCAAAACGGGCGATGGAGACCTCGGGCTCACCATGAGCAAGGGGTTCGGCGCGCTGCCCGGCCTGCTAAAGGACAATGCGGAAGAGAACGATGTCGGGAAAAGCCTGATGAAGACCGCTATCCGGATGTCCTCCGTCGTCCCCTCTACCATGGGAACGCTGATGGCCTCCGGCCTTCTGGAAGGAGGAAAAGCCCTGAAAGGGGCAAAGGAAATGGGCAGTAAGGAATTCTGCACATTTCTTTCGGGGTTTGCAGCCGGAATCCAAAAACGCGGAAAATGCAAAAGAGGCGATCGGACCCTTTTAGATGCCATTGGCCCGGCCGCCGAGGAAGCGGGAAAAGCCCTGGCCCAGCGCCCTTCCGCCCGACTTTCCGAAGTGGTCTGCGAAGCGGTCCAGGGCGCGCGCGGGGGGGTAGAAGCCACCAGAAAGATGACGCCCAAATTTGGAAAAGCCGCTGTCTTTGCGGAAAAGGCGGTCGGTACCCCCGATCAGGGTGCTCTCGCCGGATTTTATCTGCTGCTTGGGATGAAAAACGGCATTGGCAAATGAAGCGCAGGTGGAGAGAAAAAGCAGGTTCTTTCCTGCGGCCATTTTTGGCCGCAGGAAAGAACCTGCTTTTTCTCTTCTTAGAACCGTTTAGCCCGCTTTCCCGCGGAAGTCCGCGGCAACTTTTCCCGCCTTGATCACCAAGACAAGGTTCCGGTTCCGATCCAGTACAACCAAATCGGCCAGCTTCCCCTCCCGGATGCTCCCGATCTCCCGGTCTGCACCGATTTCTTTTGCAGGGTTGATCGTTGCGGATTTAATCACCTGGCGCAGCGGGATTCCATAATGGAGCAGATTTTTTACTTCGCTGTACAGATTTGTGGTTGAACCCGCAATCGTTCCGTCCGCCAGCCTTGCCTTTCCATTTTGAACAAAAACCTTTTGGCCGCCCAGCTCCGAAACCCCGTCTGGCATCCCGGCGGCCCGCATGGAATCGCTGACAATGACGGTCCGGTCTTCCCCCAGAAGCCGGAATGCCGTGCGCAGCACGGCGGGGTGAATGTGAAACCCGTCGCAGATAAGTTCCGCCCGCACCCGGTCGTCGTCAAAGACCGCGCCGACCGCGCCGGGTTCGCGGTGATGAAAGCCGGTCATCGCATTGAACAGATGGGTCACATGGGAAATGCCCCGCCGGAACGCTTCTTTCGCCTGCTCATAGTCCGCTTCGGAATGAGCCAGCGACACTCTGCAGAACGGACTGACATGTTCAATAAATTCCATGCCGCCCTCACGCTCCGGCGCCATATCAACCAGCTTGATAACTCCTCCGTATTCCCCGTTCAAAGCCTGAAATTCTTTCCAGTCCGGAAGGCGCACAAACTGCTCTTTCTGCGAGCCTTTCCTGCGCGGCGAGATATAGGGCCCCTCCAAATTCACGCCCCGGACGGACGCCCCGGCGGGCGGATGCTCCATGCAGTCCTTCGCAGCGGAAAGGGCCGCCCGAATCCGCGCGGGCGAAACCGTCATGGTCGCCGGACAGAACGAAGTGATGCCTTCCGTAATCAGATGGCCCGCCATCCGCGCTACAGCTTCCCGTGTTCCGTCGCAGAGATCGGCCCCCGCGCAGCCGTGAAGATGAAGGTCCACAAAGCCCGGAACGATCAGGCAACCGGTCAGATCCATGCCGTCTCCCGGCAGGTCTGGCGAAATCCGGGCAATCCTCTCCCCCGAAACGGCAAGGTCGGCCCGCACCAGGTTAAAATTGTCGTCCAACAATTCTGCATTCTGAAGAAGCATGGAACCTCATCCTTTCACCGGGTGTCTTTGCCGGGCAAGCCTCAGCGCGTCGCTGTCCGCCACGACTGTGGCATTGGGATGCAACTGTAAAATTGAGGCTGGAATTTCCGGTGTAACGGGACCGTACAGCGCTTTTTCCAGAATTTCCGCCTTTCCGGCGCCGCTGACCACCAGCAGAATCTTTTTCGCCTGCATAATTGCCTTGATTCCCATTGTGACGGCAAACTTAGGCACCTCGTCAATACTGTTAAAGAAGCGGGAATTATCCGAAATTGTTTTTTGTTTGAGCGCGACCTGATGAGTCATCTTATCAAAGCTTTCGCCCGGTTCGTTAAACCCAATATGCCCGGTTTTACCGAGTCCGAGAAGCTGCAGATCGATTCCTCCGAGTGCAGAGATCAGGGCATCGTACCGCGCGCATTCCCGATCCATATCCTCTGCAAGCCCATTCGGCAGGAAGGTGTTTGTCGGGCGGATATTGATCTGCTGAAAGAAATTCTTCCACATGTAAGAATGGTAGCTTTGCGGATTTTCCGGACTCAGGCCACAGTATTCGTCCAGATTTACACTTCTGACTCCGCTGAAATCAAGGTCGCCTTTCCTGTACCATTCAATCAGCTGCCGGTAAACGCCAAGCGGCGTGGAGCCCGTCGCAAGCCCTAGAACGCTCTGCGGAAACAAAATGACCTGCGCCGAGACCAGATTGGCCGCCTTCCGGCTCATCTCCTGGTAATCCGGCGCTTCTATAATTTTCATTTTCATTTGCTCCCCTTTTTCAGACATGGAAATCTGCCCGCATGCCAGTCATTCACGTACAAGGGATTCCCGCATCCTCTGCACCTGATTTTTGTCGATCAAGCTGTAACGATCTTCCGGCGGATAAAGCATCCCGCCGAAGTAAATGGCCGGATTTCCCGAGGCAGAGCGGTCGTAAACCGTTTTTTGAGGCGCGATATGCACCTGCGAGCAGCCTGTCAGCGAGACGACCTGCCGAAGGTTGCGGGCCGTGATTCCGGCACCGGGCAGAATCTGAATTCTGCCCCGCGCATATTGGTTCATCGCGCCGACGGTTTCCGCACCTTCAAAAACCGAAGAAGACTGGCCGCTGGTCAGGATCCGCTTGACCCCGATTTCGCAGAGCATATCGATAGCCTCTTTCCAATCCGGGACCACGTCGATGGCCCGGTGAAAAACCGATTCCCGGTCCCCGATGATCTCCATCATCGCCCGGCAGCGCTCCAGGTCCACCATTCCGTTTTCTTTTAGAAAGCCGAACACGATTCCGTCCGCGCCATGCTCCAGCAGGATTTTTGCATCCGCCAAAGCGGTCTTATACTCCGCTTCTGTGTAGCAGAATCCTCCCTCGCGGGGGCGGACCATGGTCATAATCGGAAGAGCCGTCGCTTTTTTGGCTACTTCAAGCTCCCCTGCCGTCGGCGTCAGACCGCCTTGAAAAAGGTTGGAGTTCAACTCCACCCGGTCGGCCCCCGCCTTGTAAGATTCAATGACGTCATCCGCCGAACCGCAACAGACTTCAACAGTTATTTTTCGCATGTAATTCTCTCCTTGTGATTACAGGATCTTGTCCAGAATACTATAGAATGCAAGCGTTCCCGCCCCGATCATCGTCCCGTTTGGACCGAGTCTGGAAACTCTGACCAGAGGGCCGTCATCCCCCCCGCCCCTGCAAAAGCGATCCAGAATGATCTCTTTATAAATCCGGTGTTCCTCCAAAAGGCGGCCGCACAGAATAATGATATCGGGAGAATAGGTGCCTCCCAGAAGATGGAGGGCGATCGAGACATATCCCAGAACCTGGTCGATCAGATTGATGGCCCAGGGTTCTTTCTCCAAATATGCTTGAAACACATCGTCGAGAGTCGCATCCTCCCTGACGGTTCTCGCTTCCCGCAGGATCGCCCAGTCCGCCATATAAGCCTGCAGGCAGCCCCGCTTTCCGCATTCACACATGTTTCCTCCGGACGGATTCATGCAGATATGCCCGATTTCGCCGGCCATGTTGGCCCGGCCCCGGTAAAGCTTATGATCGATCACAGCGGAGGAACCGATGCCGGAGCCCATGGTCAGCACAACACTGGATTTATAATCTTTTCCAAGGCCAAACATATCTTCCGCGACGCCATGGGCTTTGACCTCATTGTCAACAACGATATCATCGATTCCCGTCAGCGGCCGCAGGATCTCCGCTACGGCGACATTGTTCCACTTCATCTGGGAAGAGAAACGGATCGTATCATTCTCGATCAGCCCGGGGCAGGCCACACCGACCGCCCGGATGACCGGCAGATTCTTATTTTCAGAAAGGATCTGCATCACCATCTCCGCAACGCATCTGAGGACATGTTCCGGGGAACTGCTGCCGAAATTTCGTTTTTCCTCCAGCTTTTTTAAGACCTGGCCTTTGAAGTTGATGATGCCGGTACAGATTCGGTCGCGGTCGATTTCCACCCCAACGCTCAAGAAGTTATTGGAAGCCACACGCAGCAGCTTTGGCTTCCGCCCAACCGTGTTTGTCTGCTCTCCGCTGTCTTCCTCGCGAACAATTCCAAGTTTCACCAGCCCATCCACAATGCGTCCGACAGACATCAGACTCATATTGGTCAACCTGGCAATCTGCAAACGGGAGACACATCCCTTTCGGTGAATAATGGAAAAAACCAGCTCCCGGTTTGATTTTCTCATGGAAAACTTGTCCAGCTTAACCCCTGGCTGAGTCATTTCTTCGCCACCGCCTTCATAAAAAATATGGGGCCTCTTGAATCCCCCCGGACCCCTACAAGCAGAAGGGGAGTTCAGCAGGGCCGCGGCGCACTGTGAAGCAGCTCGTACAGAGTGGCAACAGGCGAACCGGTCGCGCCACAGCTCTGATGCTCAAAAAACGGCTTGTCAACCCAGGCCGTCCCGGCAATATCGATATGGAGCCATGGCCTCCCTTCGCAGAAAGCCCTGACAAAAAGCCCGGCCGTGATGGTCCCACAGTAGCTTTCCCCCATATTTTTAATATCCGCGATTTTGCTTTTAAGAAGCTCCTCATATTCCGGGTAAATCGGCAGCCGCCAAAACTGTTCTTCGGAAAGGCCGGCTGCTTTCTGAAGCCTGTTCCACAAGGACTCGTCATCCGTCAGAACGCCCGCCGTGGTAAAACCAAGCGCACCCACAACCGCACCGGTCAGGGTTGCCAGATCCACAACGCGGGCGGCCTTTTCAATTCTGACGGCATAAGTGGCGGCATCGGCCAGAATCAGCCTTCCTTCCGCGTCGGTATTTTTGATTTCAATGGTTTTTCCCGACATGGAACGGAGTACGTCGCCAGGGAGAAAGCTCTGCCGCGAGATGCGGTTTTCACAGGCGGGTATCACGCCGACGACATTGACCTTCACCCGGTTTTTCGCCAGCGCGAAAACCGTCTGCGCCACCGCTGCACCGCCCGCCATATCCCCTTTGATCCCGGCCATGGAGTCCCGGCCTTTCAGGCAGTAACCGCCCGTGTCGCAGGTAACCCCTTTGCCCACCAAGGCGGTAAACGGAGCTTCGCCGTCCCCCCGGTAGCGGAGAACAATGAGGCGCGGCGGATTGCCGCTGCTTTTTCCTACGGCGAGAAGGGCACCCATCCCAAGGGCTTCCATCTGTCTTTCATCCAGCGCCTCGGCCTCGACACCGCACTCCCCCGCTTCTTTCAAAAGAGCATCTGCCATGGCGGCGGGCGTCAACCGGTTGGCCGGCGCATTGACGAGGTCTCTCGCCTTGATGATGCCGTCCGCCAGAGTCTCCGCCTCCCGCAAAGTACGTTCCAGCGGCTGGGGCAACGGATGTTCCGAACTGCTCAGAAAGAAGTGAAAATTTTCTTTCCGCTCGTCAGTTCGGTAAATTTCATACCTGTAAAGGCCCAGTTTCATCCCAAGGACCGCAAAAGGGATCGCGCGCGCACCCATTTTTGCATCAGCCGCCGAAAGGTCAAAAAGAGCATCGTGAATATGATATTCCCGCAGCGTTTTTACGGCTTTTGCAACGGCATCCATCACCCGTCGCCCGGTAACGGTTCCCGGATCGCCGAGGCCGACATAAAGCCGCAGTCCGCAGCCCGTCAACCGTGGAAAGCAGGAAAAGGGTTCCGCAGTAAAATAATTCTTTACCGGCTCGTCGACGAAACCGATGCCGACCAGACGGACTTCATTCCGGGATTTTCCACTCAGGTCAATCTGAATCATGTGCAACTCCTCCTTCCATCAGACATAAGGACAGGCGACAAAATGGCCGTCCGAAATCTCTCTGAACTCCGGCTCCTCCTGTTTACACCGCTCGGTGCAATTGGGGCATCTCGTGTGAAACAGGCAGCCGGAAGGCGGATTGATAGGACTTGGAAGATCACCCTTCAGGATCATTCTGTTTTGCTTCTGGGTTGGATCCGGGATGGGAACGGCGGAAAGCAGCGCCCTGGTATAGGGGTGCAGGGGATTCCGGAAGAGTTCTTCCGTCGACGCCATCTCGACCAGCTTGCCCAGATACATCACCCCGATCGTATCGGAGATCATCTCCACCACGCTCAGGTCGTGGGAGATAAAGAGATAGGTCAGGTCATATTTTTCCTGAAGTTCCTTTAAAAGATTAAGCACCTGCGCCTGAATCGAGACATCCAGAGCGGAAACCGGCTCATCGGCGATGATCAGCTTCGGATGCACCGCAAGGGCGCGCGCAATGCCGATCCTCTGCCGCTGGCCGCCGGAAAACTCGTGTGGATAGCGGTCGGCCTGCTCCGGCCGGAGGCCGACGACATCCAGAAGTTCCGCGACCTTGTTCCGCCTTTCTTCAGCGTTCATGGAAGTGTGGATGCGCATCGGCTCTTCAATCAGATTTTCCACCTTTTTGCGTGGATCCAGCGAACCGTACGGGTCTTGAAAAATCATCTGCATATTGCTGCGGATGGGCCGCATCTGCTGTTCCGTAACATCCGTGATATCTTTCCCGTCGAAAATAATGTGCCCGCTGTCCGGATGAAGAAGCCGGAGGATCAACCGTCCCGTAGTGGATTTGCCGCAGCCGGACTCCCCAACCAGAGCGAAGGTCTCTTTTGGATAAATGGAAAAAGAGACATCCGTCACAGCGTGAACGTATTTCGGCTTTGAAAACATCCCTTTGGATGAAAAAAACGTTTTAACCAAATGTTGAACCTGAACCAGCGGTTCGCTCATTTCAGAGCCTCCTTTGCTTCCTTCTGTCCGGCAAGCCAGCATCGGACCTGACAGCCTTCGCAGCCTTCCACATCCCGCAGCTCCGGCTCTTTTTCCCGGCAGAGATCTGTGGCAAGCCGGCATCTCGGTGCAAATTTGCACCCCTCCGGCATCTCATTCAGGCTTGGGACGGTCCCCGGAATCGACGGCAGAGACTCCACCCGGCGGCCAATCCTTGGCAGGCAGGCCAGAAGGCCCCGGGTGTAGGGGTGGCGGGGGTTCTGAAACAGCGTCTGCACATCGGCCTGCTCCACGATCCGGCCGGCATACATGACAATGACGCGGGAACAGGTTTCGGCGACGACGCCCAAGTCGTGCGTAATCAGCAGAATGCTCATTCCGTTTTTCCGATTTAATTCCCGCATCAGGTCGAGAATCTGCGCCTGAATCGTCACATCCAGCGCCGTGGTCGGCTCATCCGCAATCAGCAGATCCGGGTAGCAGGACATTGCCATCGCGATCATCACCCGCTGGCACATTCCCCCGGAAAGCTGGAACGGATACGATTCCAAAGTTTGTGCAACATCCGGAATCCCGACCATTTTCAGCATGTCGGCCGCATGTTCCAGCGCCTTTTCCTTGGTCAGGTTCATATGAAGCTGAATTTCCTCCAGCATCTGTTTTTTGATGCGGAGCACGGGGTCCAGCGATGTCATCGGCTCCTGAAAAATCATCGATATCTGCTTCCCTTGAACCCTTTTTATCTCCTTCTCTGAGAGAGTCAAAAGGTTTTTCCCGTTAAGTAAAACGGAACCGTTGGTGATTTCTCCGGCCGTATCCTGAAGCAGCCGCATAATGGAAAGTGACGTAACGGATTTGCCGCAGCCGGATTCCCCGACCAGACCGACGATTTCCCCTTTGCGGATCTGAAAGGTAACGTCGTTGATCGCGGTGATCCTCTTGGTTTTGCCCTCGCGGAACTGGGTCTGCAGATGATTTACTTCCAACAATACATCAGCCATACCATTCACCCCCTACTGGATTTTCGGGTCAAGCGCGTCTCTCAGGCCGTCACCGAACAGATTGAATGCCAAAACGGTTAGAAAAATGATGCCGCCCGAAAAATAAACGATGTGGGGCGCGGTGCCCAGATAGTTCCGCCCGGTGGAGAGCATGGCCCCCCAGTCCGACTCCGTCGTTTTGGCGCCGAAGCCGAGGAAGCTCAGAGACGCGGCCGCCAGAATTGCCGTGCCAATGCGCATGGTAAAATTGACGATGATGCTTGCGACCGTCCCCGGGAAAATATGCTTCCACATGAGGCTGGCATTCGAACAGCCCAGGGAACGTGAAACTTCGACAAAAAGCGCCTCCTTGACCGAGAGCGTGGAACTTCGCATGATCCGCGCGAAAGACGGGACGCTGAATACGGCAACGGCGATGACGACATTGCTCAAGCCGGGACCGATGACCGCAACAATGGCAATGGCCAGCAAAAGATCCGGAAATGCAAAGAGCACGTCGCAGGTACGCATAACCAGCCGGTCGATCCAGCCCCCGTAATAGCCCGCGAGAAGGCCGAGAATCGCGCCGACCGTCGCGCCGAGCGTCACTGAACTGAGCGAAACCCAAAGGGAAGAACGGGAACCCGCAAGCAGGCGGCTGAAAACATCCCTCCCATATTCATCCGTCCCGCATAAATGCTGAAAACTCGGCGGGGCAAACATGTTATTGTAATCCGGCAGAGATGGATTGAACGGTTCAACAAAAGGCGCCAGAAAAGCGACGAGAATCAGCAGCAGGATAAAGCAGGCGGAAAAGATCGCCATCTTTCTCCGCATAAATTTTTTTAAAAACAATTTTGTAGGATTTTGCCTTACGGCGGAAGCTTTCTCTTTTTTGACCGGTTCTCCCTTCCGCTTGGCAGGACTCACACTCAACATCCGGGACCCTCCTTAATGGTTATAGCGTATCTTTGGATTCAGGACACCATACAAGAGATCCACAATCAGATTGATCATGACAAATTCAAAGGAAAACAGCAGAAGTTCCGCCATGATCACCGAATAGTCGCGGAACGAAATGGCTTCGACCAGCTGTCTGCCCAATCCCGGAATGGTGAAGACCTGTTCGATGATAACAGAACCGGCAAGCAGACCGCCGACCTGCAGCCCTCCCACCGTAACGACTTCAATCAGCGAATTGCGAAACGCGTGGCGCAGAACGACCAGGGATTCCTTTAATCCTTTGGAACGCGCGGTGCGGATATAATCCTCTTTCATATTTTCCAAAAGGGACGACCTGGAAAAACGGGCCATGATCGCCATAATCGGAGTGCCGAGGCAAAACCCCGGTAAAATGTAACCCCAGATGGAACTGAGCCCCCCGGTTGGCAGCCACCCAAGCTGGACGGAAAACAGCTGGATCAGGACAAGGCCCAGCCAGAAAGTCGGCACTGAGATGCCTGAAATGGCAATCAGCATTCCCAGGTAATCCTGCCATCGGCTTCGCTTCACCGCTGAATAAACCCCGATCAAAACGCCGACAAACAGCGACCAGAGCAGCGCCACCGCAGAAAGTGTAAGCGTGGGCTGAAACCTGGAAGTAAGCATAGAAGCTACACTCTGCCCCGTTTCGGTTGAAGTGCCAAGGTTCCCGTGGAACAGCCTGTCCATGTAACTCCCGTACTGAAAGATCAGCGGCTTGTCAAGCCCCCAGGCGACGCGGGTCGCTTGAATTTCCTGCGGCGTGGCATCTTTTCCCGCCATCAGGCGCGCCGGGTCGCCGGGTATCATATGGATAAACATAAAGATAATGAAAGAAACAACCAACATCAGCGGGATGGTACCCAATACCCGTTTGATAAAATATCGGCCCAAGCAATGACCCCCTGTCGTTAAAATCCAAAAGGGCCCGGTAATTTTTTACCGGGCCCGCCATGAATGAAAATTCAGTGTGCAAGCGCGGCCTGCGCACAATTGATGGAACCGTCCGCCAGCATATAAACATTGCTTACATAGGACTTAATCCCATACTGAACTACCGGCTGACCCAGGAAAAGCCACGGCGCGTCGTCCCAGATGGTCTTCTGTGCCTGCGCATAAATCGAGGTCAGCTTGGAAGGATCGCTTTCCACAAGGCCTTGGTCGAGAAAGCTGTCCAGCTTTGCATTACTATAGTAAGAAGTGTTGGCATTGGTCGGCGGAATGCTCTTGCTGTAGAAAAGAGCTCTCAGCGCGCCGTCCGCATCGCCGGAAGACGGCGACCAGTTGCAATACCACATCTGGATCTTGGAATCTGCCGCGGAAGTGGCCTCGTTGATCTTGGCATTCAGCGTTGCGCTCTCCATCGGCTGAACATCCACTTTGATCCCTACCTGTGCAAGTTCCTGATTAATAAACTGCATGCCTCTCTGCGAATCGCTAGTGTTATCCGACCAGATGGAAGTCGAGAAACCGTTCGGATAGCCCGCTTCTTTCAGCAGTTCCTTCGCTTTCTGAACATTATAGGAATATTCGTTTTGTTTACTGTAATACTGCGTGGTGGAAGCCATCGGTGAGGTTGCGTGATTGCCGTACCCGCCAAAAACGACCTTGATGAAGGCATCTTTATTGATGACGTAGTTCATCGCCTGACGGACACGAACATCATTAAACGGCTTTTTACTCATGTTGATGGTCGCATAAAAAACGATGTTGGACGGGACAGATTCCACCTTGATGTTTTTCGTTCCGTCAACCGCCTTGATCTGATCGGATGGCATCGGATAAATCATATCCGCCTCGCCCGTTTGCAGCATTGCAATTCTGGCGCCGCTTTCCGGCACGACTTTAAAGGTGAGGGAATTCACCGTCGGTTTTTTGCCCCAGTAACTGTCGTTGCGGACGACAATCAGATGATCTCCCTGAACCCATTCCTTCAGTTTGTACGGGCCGGTGCCATCCGCGGTATTATTCAGGTTGGCGCCGCCCTGGATGGCTTTCGGGCTGATGATTCCAAAGTTTGTCATCTTATTCAGGAATGTGCTGTACGGTTTGGAAAGGATGACTTGGACCGTGCTGGCATCCGGGCATTTGATCTCTTTCACTTCCGCGAAATATTTTCTCACTTTTAAATTATTTTTCTCGTTCATTGCGCGCTCGATATTTGCTTTGACGGCATCCGCGTTAAAATCAGTTCCGTCGGTAAACTTGACGCCGGTCTGAAGATGGAACGTATAAGTCTTTCCGTCCTTCGAAACATCATAGGATTTTGCCAGAAGAGGCTGGATTTTCATGTCCTTGTCAAAGGTCAGAAGGGACTCATACAGGGTGCGGTTGGCAGAAATGGTCGTCGTGGAGGTCATGTTGGCCGGATCCAGCGTCAGGACGCTTTCCGACATGGCAATCACCAGATCATTGTCCTTGGACTTTGCTTCGCCAGACGCGGCGACGGTGCTTCCGGCTTTGCTCTGACCGGAAGCGCTCCCCGCCTGCGACCCGGAACCGCACGCTGAAAAAATCATGGATGTGACCAACGCCAAAGACAGCAGCGCCACAAGCTTTCTACGTTTGATCATAACTTACTCTCCTTTTTCATTTTTGAATGATGAAATTGCTTCACACCGCTCCGCTTTCCGGCGGGAAAACAAAAAGCGGCTTCATTGAAAACGCATAATTTTTTTAAAATGATTCAATTAAAAAATGGATTTAAGCCTAAATTTATATTGTTATGTTATTAATTTGTCAAAGAGCAGATCATGGATTGCTATATTTGCCCCAATATCCCAGATGATAAAAGAAAAATTCATGTTGATTTTGACTGCATTCTCTTTTATAATGGCTTTAATATATAACATCGTATTACTAATTTACTGCTATCATAGCAAATGTCCTCTGCGATGTCAACTAAGAAAATAGCAAAAATGAAAAATTTTTATCTAAAAATTGCATGCGTCCGGCTTTTTGGAAAGGATTAGCAAACGATGACAAGACAAAACATTTTTTCGGAATCTGAAGGAAAAAAGATTGAAGAAAACTATTCCGGGGCGATTCGAAACTTTGGCGGGCGTGCAGGGCAGTTTTCCTCCATTTTGCCGGGGCTCGGCGCTGCCGAGACATTATGCTATAAATTTTTAGTGGCCTCCATGCCGATCAGCGACGCAGCCAGCTACAGTGGGAAACTGCTGCTGTCCTTTGTCAGGAGTTCACTTTTAGCGCGGGAGAAAACTCCTTGGGGGAAGAAAATTCCGGCCGGCATCTTTTTAAACGACGTTTTGTTTTATCGGGTCAACAATGAAAATATTGAAGATTACCGGGGCCGTTTTTTCAAAGAGCTTTTCCCCCGCGTCAAAGGGTTGGATCTATCCCGCGCCGCATTGGAGGTCAACCACTGGTGCCATGAGAAGGCAACCTACCAGTCAACCGACGACCGGACCGTTTCTCCTCTGACCATGGCAAAAAACGGCAGGGGCCGCTGCGGGGAGGAATCGGTGTTCGCCGTGTCGGCGCTCCGTTCGGTTGGGATTCCGGCACGCCAGTGCTATGTGCCAAAATGGTCCCACTGCGACGACAACCATGCCTGGGTTGAGGTCTGGGTGGATGGTAGCTGGCACTTTTTAGGAGCCTGCGAGCCGGAACCCGTTCTGGACAAAGGGTGGTTCACCTATGCGGCCACCCGGACGATGCTGGTCCACAGCCGACTGTTTTCCGATTTTGCAGCGGACGGGGCGGTCATTGCAAAAAAAGGGTGCGTCACGGAATTAAACCGGCTGACAAATTACGCAGCTGCCGGCAAGGTCACCGTGCGGGTTTTAGATAAAACCGGCAAGCCGCTGGCAGGCATCCCGGTGCAGTTTGAAGTGATCAATTACGCCGAGCTTGCCGTCATCGCGTCTCCGGTGACCGGGGCTGACGGAACCGTAAAACTAGGAACAGGTCTTGGAGATCTGTTCGTTTCCGTTTTCCACGGCGGCAATTTTCTGACAGAATTCATCCATGTTCGGAAAGACAGCTTTGTGCTTCTCGATTTTTCACACAAAGGGCCCAAGCCCGTCTGTGCGGATTACGATTTTCAACCGCCGGAAGGAAAATTCCAACTTTATATTTTGCCGGAGAGAGCGGCGCTTTCGGAATGTGTGCGAAAAATAAAAGCCGAAGACGCCACGCGCAAACGGAAGGAAGATTCTTTTTTAAGTCCCGGGAAAGCCGGTGAATACGCGGCAAGATTTCCGGCGTCTCAGCAGGAGATCGCCCGTTTTCTCGTGCTGGCGAGAGGAAACGATGCAGAAATCGTAAAATTTCTGGAAAGCCGGCACCGCCTTGCGGAGAAAGTCAGTCTTCTGAGCCAGCTCCGTGAGAAGGATTTCACAGATTGCACCTGCGCGGTGCTGGAGGATACCCTCGACAGCGCTCTGCCTTACCGGGAAAGCTGCGAACCGGCCGTCTTCCAGAGCTACGTCCTTTCCCCCCGGATTCAGGATGAATTTCTGTTCCCGTACCGCGCGCAGATCACAGATTTTTTCTCTGCAGAGCAGCGCGCGGCTTTCCGGGAAAACCCGGCGCTGATTCACAAGTACATCGAAGAATCCGTCTCTGCCCGCAACGACCTGGACTACGAGGCGCTGACTGCCAATCCCGCCGGCCTGCTCCAGGTCAAAGCCGGTTCTGACCGCTCCAGGCAGACTCTGTTTATCGCCATTTGCAGAACGTTCGGAATTCCGGCCCGGTTCAATTCTCATACGGGCGCGGCTGAATTTCTTCAGGCCGGGAGCTGGAAAAACGCCGACGGAAGCATTCCGCAGAAAGCCAAACTGACTCTGAAAAATAAGGGCCGCCCGCTTCGCTGCCATCAAAATTTCAGCATTGCCCGGTTTGAAGGCGATACTTTCCGCACGCTGAACTACCCCGGCCTTACCATCGAAAATCAGGCTGTGCTTGAACTGGAGCCCGGCTGCTACCGGATTCTTCTTGCAAACCGCCAGATTGACGGGGATATTCTGGCGCGGTTTTATTATCTGAACGTCAAAGAGGATCGGCAGGCGGAAATTGCCGAAAGGCAGGGAGAAATCCGGCCCCGGCTCATCGACCGTGAAATCCGGGACACGGCGCTTCGGGACGCGTCGGGAAGACCGACATGCCTGAGCCGCTTTGCTGCGCTTCATTCCAAAAATATCATCGCGCTGATCGACGTAAAAAAAGAACCCACCGAGCATTTGCTCAATGAGTTCTTTTCCCTGCGGGAACGCTGTCAAAACGAGCCGGATCTCTCGCTCCTGTTTCTCGTTCCGGACCAGGAATCCCAGAAAGACGCCCTGCTGCAAAAAGTGCTTGCGTCGATTCCGAATTCTTCCATCTGCCAATACTCGGACCCGGCCCTTGCTGAAAAGCTGTGCGATGAAGCCCGGATCGGCGACCGCCGGCTTCCCCTCGTGCTTCTCTGCACCGAAAGCCTGCATGTGAAATTCTTTTTTTCCAACTACAATGTGGGAACCGCCGCGCTCACGCTGGACATTGCAAAAGAAATGACATCTATTTCAGACTGATCTCCACAACTGTATCTTTTTCATCGGGCAGCCTTCCGGAACGCGGGCTGATAAAAGCGTCCGTGCAGTTGTCCGGCTGGTTCCACGGCCGGCTGATATTCGCTTCGGACAAATCGCACAGATACCGCGCCGATTCTACTTTGCCAGCCATATTCTCCAGAATCAGAGGGCCGACGCCCCGCTCGAAAAGGTGGGCATATAGTTTTTTCCCCTTCTGCGTAAACCGACCCCACTCCGGCTTTTCAAATTCAGAAGCGCCGCAGCCGTAAACGGAAGGGCTATTGGCCTTCATCCACTCTCCGACTTCGCCGAGAATTTTAACCGCCTGCTCCGGAATTTTTCCTCTGGCATCCGGCCCGACGTTCACAATCAGATTGCCGTTTTTGCTGACGCATTCCGTCAGAGCGCGTACGATATCTTTTGCGCTTTTATAATCGTTGTCTTCCGCACAGTACCCCCAGTGATCATTTAGAGTGATGCAGGCCTCCCAGGGCAGCGCATTGCCCGCGGTATCCCTCATGCCATGTTTGGGAAGGTACTGCTCCGGAGAAACAAAATCGCCGTATTGCAGCGTTGGAAAAATAGAGCCGGTGTGCCCGCCCAGACGGTCGTTCAGCACAAGGTCAGGCTGGAGCTGCCGCACCATCTGAACCAGCTCCTTCGCCCTCCATTTTTCTCCGGACATATCGTTTACTTCGTCTTTGTAGGAAAAATCGAACCAGAGCAGATCGATCTTCCCGTAATTGGAGAGAAGTTCGCGCACCTGCCCGTGAAAATAGTCGAGATATCTGGAAAAATCCTGCCGGATTCCCCGGTAAGCTTCCTCATCCCGCATGGGATGCTGTTTGTCATGATAAACGGGGTAATCCGGATGGTGCCAGTCCAGCAGAGAATAATACAGCCCGACCTTCAGCCCCGCACTGCGGAAAGCCTTCACATATTCGGCGACCACGTCTTTGCCCGCGCGGGTATTCGTCGACTTAAAATCGGTCAGCTGAGAATCAAACAGGCAAAATCCGTCATGGTGTTTTGCCGTCAATACCGCGTATTTCATACCGCATTTTTTTGCCAGCGCCGCCCATTCCTCCGGATGGCAGGAACTGCAGTCAAACTGCTCAAAATAGCGGCGGTACCGTTCCGATGGGATCCGCTCCACGCTCTGTACCCACTCCCCGCGCGCGGGAATCGAATATAGTCCCCAATGAATAAACATCCCGAACCGATCCTGCAGAAACCTCTGCGTCCTGCGCTCCATACGATTGATTCCCTTCTATTCTTATATTTTTCCGGTGTCAGCCGGTGCGATCCATCGCTCCGCCGGCCGCAGCAGCCGGTGCCCCCGCCGCTTTGGTCTTTGTGATCATCTGAGGCACAACGCGGTAGAGATCCCCTACGATGCCGAAATCGGCCACGCTGAAAATCGGCGCGGAGGGATCGCTGTTGACAGCGACAATATACCCCGAATCCTTCATACCGGCAAGATGCTGGGGTGCGCCGGAAATCCCGCAGGCCACATACAGGCCGGGTTTGACGCGCGCGCCGCTGTAACCGACCTGGTGCTCTTTGGAAAGAAAGCCGTCGTCCACAATCTGCCGGCTTGCGCCGACCACCCCGCCGAGCAGAGAGGCCAGCTCCCGGATCATACCGAGATCCTGCGCGGATTTCAGCCCCCGGCCCGCCGCGACCACCACTTTTGCGTCCGAAATATCGGTGCTGTTTGTTCTGACTCTTTTAATTGTTTTGATAAAAGGATCCACTGAATTTTTCGCCGCCAGATTCACCACTTTTCCCCGCCTTGCCGCATCGCGGGGCAGTGCGTCGAATTCCCGGTAGCGAACGGTCGCCATCTGTGGCATGGCGCTGGATTTAATGTGCACCAGAATGTTTTCGCTGAAAGCGGGCCGGATTTGAATCAGGGCCCCGTCTTCATCAATTTCGAGGCCTGTGCAGTCCGCGGTCAGCCCCGCCTTGCAGGCTCCCGCAAGCCCCGGCGCCAGAGAACGGCCGAAACTGGTGGCTCCGATGAGACAGATCTGCGGTCTGGTCCGACCGATCAAATCGGCCAGATTCTGCCTGTACAGAATCTCATCCGGAACCGAAAAGCAGTCATCGGCTATATAATAGACCAAATCCGCCCCACTGTAAACCAGTTCCCACGCACTGATGCCGTCTGGGCCAAGAAGCGCACAGGACACGGGTACTGCGAGCTTTTTCGCCAACTCGCGGGCTTTCCCCAAAAGCTCATAAGTGATTTTATGGATTTTGCCGTTTTGCTGTTCGGCAAAAACTAAAATGCCGCCGTCTTGCTGGTTCATGCTAAAATCCTCCTCTGCCGCAGGATCCCGACGAGTTCATCCGTCGCCTGCGGAACCGCATCGTCCCTGAAAATCCGCCCGTGCCGTTTCAGCTCCGGGGGAATTTCAATTTTTTTCACTTTGGTCGGGGACCCCTGAAACCCGACCGCCGTCTCCTCCAGAAACGGTGCGAGGTCATGAAAGGTCAGCGTCGTGACCGCCGCTTTCCGCGCCTTCATCTTCTCCTGAAACGAAGGCAGCCTCGGTTCACTGATCTCTTTGGTCACAGTGAGCAGAGCGGGAAACAGAATCTCTTTTTCATAGGTTCCGTCCCAAAGCTCCGACTCCACACGGATGCTGTCCCTGTCGGCCGCAGCGACCCTGCTGACAAAACATGCATACGGAATTCCGAGGTTTTCCGCAACTTCCGGGCCAACCTGGCCGGTGTCTCCATCGACGGTTTTTTCACCGCAAAGAATCAGGTCAAAGCCGCCGAGCTTTCTTACTGCCGCCGCAAGGATCATGGAAGTGGCGCGCGTGTCCGAGCCGCCGAACTTCGCGTCACTGACTAGAACCCCCCTAGAGGCGCCTCTCGCCATACATTCCCGGACCGCTTTGACCGCATTGGGCGGCCCCATACTGATGGCGGTAACCTCGTCCCCCAAGCACTCCGAGATCTTCACCGCCTCCTCCAGCGCATTCAGGTCGAAAGGGTTGACCTCTGTACCGGCCGACTTCCGGTCGACCACTCCCCTTTCCCGGTCAAATTTCACAGTGTCCATGTCCGGCACCTGTTTTACCAAAACCGCAATCTTCAAGCCGTTCATCCCATCTTCTCCCTTCCTGCCGCGGCGGTCCCCGAGAGGAGAATCCCGCCGCCCTGTTCTGTCAACCGGCCGTTTCATGAAAGATGGTGCCCGGATTAAGAATTCCGTTTGGATCAAACGCTTTTTTGATTGATCGCATGATCTCAAGCTCTTTTGGAGAAAATTGCAGGCTCATGTAATCCGTCCGCGTTTTTCCGGTTCCATGTTCGGCCGTGATGGTGCCGCCGTACCGAATGGCAGTCTGATAAATTTCCTTTTTCATGTCCTCATAATTTTCCGGGAGCTTTCCGTCCCGGTTCATCAGAAAGTTGTGCATGTTGCCGTCCGCAATATGGCCGAGGGAAACAATCGGATTGTCATATTTTTCACCGATCTTCCGCACATCTTCAAAAAAATCAGGGACTGCCGACGGCGGCACCGCAATGTCCGTAATGTCTGCCACTTTGCTTTTATAGGGGACATAGCAGTTACTGCGGACTGCCAGAAGATCTTTCTGCTCCTTCGCGCTCTCTGCAACCACGCTGTCGACCGCACCGTACTGCCCGCAGATATCGACGATCTTTCCGCAGTTTTCGTACAGATTATCTTCGTTCACCCCGTCGACAATAAACATCAGGTCGACAGAGCCTTTCTTTGCGGGCCAGACAAGGCCGAGATCTTTTGCCGAGGCAAGGGTCAGCTCCCGGTCCATATATTCGCAGGCGAGCGGCGTGATCCCGCTTTGCAGTACTTTCGGCACTGCGTCGCTCGCCTCTCTTCTGGACTGAAACGACACCAGCATGGTGTTGCTGAATTCACTTTTCCCGTACAGGCGGAGTGTGACCTCCGTAATGACCCCCAGGGTGCCCTCGCTGCCCATGACAAGCTGCATCAGGTCGTAGCCCATATTATTTTTGAGAAGCTTTCCGCCGAGATGCAGGATTTCTCCGGTGGCAAGGACGATCTCCACGGCCTTGACATGGTTTCTCATGATGCCGTGCTTGACCGCCCGGGTGCCGCCTGCGTTGGTGGCAACCATCCCGCCGACCTCGGCCCCTTCGTCGCCCGGATGGATCGGAAAGAAGAGCTTCCCCTGCTTTTCCAGTGCCTCCAAAAGCTGAGAAAGTGTCGTCCCGCCTTCCATCGTAATCATCAGATTTTTCTCATCCAGATCAATGATCCGGTTCATCAATGAAAACCGGATCCCGGTGGTCCCGCGCGGCGGCGGGACCGGCGTTGTCGGCGGCGCGGTGCCGGTGGAGCCCAGCCTTGTGCTTTCGCTGGAGCGGAATTTTGGAAACCTCTTTCGCACAGGCGGGCCGGACCAGAATGCAGTTCTGCGTTTCCTTCGGGCGGATCAGCGGGTAGCTTTCATCAACGAGATAGCATAGCATTTTATCTAGGTCCGCAGTCGCATAGTCGTTCCCTACAATTTTCCGCACATCAGCAAGAACCTGTTCCGGGCAAAACATATTATCATGGTTTTTCATCATTGCAACGCTCCCTAAATAAAATAATAAAAAAAGCCCGCCCCAAAAAAGGGGCGAGCTTTTGCATCCCGCAGTACCACCCAAATTCGTATTGCTACGCGCTTGAAAGGCCTTAACGCGGCCAAAAATTCGTGCGAACCTACTTTTACTCTGTTCAGAACGCCTGCTCGGAAATGAGAAGGCCATATTTTTTGCGCCGCGGTTCTCATCCGGACCCCGCTTCTCTGCTGCGCAAGAGGAATACAGCCGATTTTCGTCATTGCATTTTTTAATTTTTTATATTTTCTGGATTTATTTCTAGATTATATCCCAGAAAATATTTTTTGTCAAGCAGAATTTTAAAATCCATATTTTTTAATAATGTATTTTAAGCGCGACTGCTAAAACAAGAAAGGCAATAAGAAAGAAGATACCAATGAGCGGCATAATAAATTGATACCATTTATTAAGAGGGACTTTGCCATAATTTAAAAAGATAAGGAGCGTTCCATAGGTAAACCAAGCCATATTTGTAATACCGTCGCCAAATTGATAAGCTAAAACAGACGTTTGAGTGGACAGGCCTAAATTCACCCCAATGCAACGCAGAACCAGTCGGATATTCTTTTATGGTAATACTTCGAATAAATTCACGTCATCTCACACCGAAGCATAAAATATATGTAAATTTTCTTGGATTATATTTACATATATTGCTTTTAAAAATAAGCCCCTTTCCCCTGAAAAACCGGGGAAAGGGGAAAATGTCTCTTCAGTTGTCTTATTTAATCTGGGCAAATGCCTGGTCAAAGTCAGCAATAATATCGTTGACATCTTCCAGACCGACGGAAATACGGACCAGACCTTCCGCAATGCCGGACTGAGCCAGCTCTTCCGCCGAATAAGTAGAGTGAGTCATGGAAGCCGGATGCTCCACCAGCGTTTCGGCGTCGCCCAAAGAAACCGCAATGGTGCACAGTTTCAGAGAGTTAATCACTTTTGCCGTGGTATCTCTGTTCGCATTCAGCTCAATCGACATCATGCCGCCATAATCACGCATCTGCCTCTTGGCAATCTCATGACCCGGGAAATCTTCCACGCCGGGATAATAAATCTTTTTAATCGCCTTGCTGCTCTTGAAATACTCGACCAGCTTCTTCGCGTTGCTGCAGTGCTTCTGCATCCGGATGTCGAGCGTTTTCAGGCCGCGTGCCAGCAGAAACGCACTGAACGGGCTCATGATCGCGCCGGTCATATCCTTCAGGCCGGTCATCTTGCAGGTGTCAATAAAATCTTTCTTGCCTACCACAAAGCCCGCAATGACATCGCCGTGGCCATTGATGTATTTGGTCGCGCTGTGAACGACCACATCCGCGCCCAAAACCAGCGGATTCTGGAGATAAGGAGAATTGAAGGTGTTATCCACAACCACTTTGATCTCCGGGTTGTAATCATGCGCCATCTTCGCAATTTTCTCAATATCCAAGACCTTCAAAGTCGGGTTGCAGGGCGTTTCAAAATAAACGACCTTTGTCTTCGGGGACAAGTTCTTCTGCAGATTGTTGAGATCGGACAGATCCGCCAGAATGACTTTCACGCCAAACTTTGTGAGTCCTTTGGTCATCAGGGAGTAGGTGCAGCCATACAGCGTATCGCTGCTGATCAGCTCATCGCCTGCCGCCAGCAAAGTCCATAGGGCGCTGGAAATTGCGCCCATGCCGGAAGCTGTGCTCATGCCGGCTTCGCCCTTTTCAAGAGCGGCGACTTTCTCTTCCACAGCGGTCAAAGAGGGGTTGCCCAGGCGGGTGTAAATGTAACCCGGCTCTTTTCCGGCAAAGCGGGCTCCGCCCTGCTGCACGGAATCGAATTCAAAGGTTGCGGTCTGGTAAATGGGAGTGCACAGAGAACCCGTGTTCTCTTTACATTTACCAACATGAATCTGCTGCGTTGCAAAGCCCATTTCCTTCTTGTCTGCCATTGCAATTCATCCTTTCTGTTTTTTATAAGCTTTTTAAGAGAAGCTTATAATTTATTGTTCCGCAAGCTCACTTATAATTATTTGTGATAAGTAAGCCTGCATTCCTGCCCTGGAGCATCTGCATTTTTGTGAAACGTAAGTGAGGAGGGATTATGCTTTTTTAAAACTAAATAGTGTGCTAAATCAACAATAATATTGGTTTCACATTTGCATATTTGTTGCTCACTGCTAATAGTATATCATTGATTCCAACAAAAGCGTTAACATTTTTTTCTGTTGAGTTGCTATTGATTTATTTGATAGCGGTGCGGAAAACCGGTCATTTCTATCGTTAGCGATATGGCGGCCTTTCTGCGGTTACAAGCGACAGGAAAAGATTCCGATCAATTTCAAAGCGTGATAACCCCTCCGAACGGTCTAAAGGCTGGAAAAGATGGCTAAAAAGGCCTGCCTGCCACACTGCCCGAAAGCGGAATAAAATGCCTCAGACAGCAGTTGTTGCCGCAGCGCTTTCCGCCTCTTTGTTCTTGGCAAGGATTGCTTTCTTTTCCTCAACTCCGGATTCCGCCACATCGTATTCCCAGTTCCAGGGATTTTTGCGGCACACTCCGTCGGCAAACGGGATAAAGACCGAAACTACGGCGAATACCAGAAGCAGCTGTTGATACCAAAGCAGCGGAATCATCTGAACAGGATTGACGACGCCTTTGCTCAGACTGCCGACCAGGAGGAGCTGCGCGCCATAAGGGATAAAGCCCTGGAAGATGCAGGCGAAAATATCCAGCAAAGAGGCGCTGCGGCGTGGGTCAACCTTGTATTGGCGGGACATGTCCTTGCTGATGCTGCCGGAAATGATGATGGCGACGGTGTTGTTCGCCGTGGCGATGTCCGCCAGAGAAACCAGTGCGGCAATCCCGAACTGTGCAGATCTCTGGCCGCGGATCATTTTGCTGATCTTCGAAATTAGCCAGTTGATCCCGCCGTTATGCGTTGTAAGTTCTGCCAAGCCGCCGCAGAAGAGGGACAGGCAGAAAACTTCGCCCATATCCGTAAATCCGCTCCAGACTTTCTGTGCAAAAGTCATAAGAGTCAGATCGCCGCTTGTCATTCCGATAATGCCGGAGGCAAAAATCCCGATCGTCAGAACCAGGAACACATTCCAGCCGGCCAGAGCAAAAATCAAGACGAACAAATAGGGAATGACCTTAATGAAAGAAAACGAAGTGCTGCCCATATTGACAATCGTATCGGGGCGCCCAAAAATAAGCAGCAGAACAATTGTGAGAACTGCGGCCGGCAGCGCAATCAAGCCGTTGAGCTTAAATTTATCACGCAGTTCGCAGCCCTGCGTCCGGGTCGCGGCAATCGTAGTATCCGAGATCATCGAAAGATTGTCGCCGAACATTGCGCCGCCCACACAGGCAGCCATCAGTAGCGTTGTGTTCAGGCCCGCCTTGTTTGCAATGCCTAGTGCAATGGGAACAATGGCGCCGATGGTGCCCATAGAGGTTCCGGTTGCGATCCCCAAAAAGGCGGAAATTACAAATACGCCGGCCGCCAGGAACTGAACGGGGATGACGGAAACACCCATATTGACGGTTGCATCCACCCCGCCCATGCTTTTGGAGACACTGGAAAATGCACCGGCCAAGAGATAGATGATCAGCATGATTAAAATGTTTTCGTTGCCCGCCCCTCTGGCAAAGGTCGAAAACTTTTCGTTAATGGAACCCTTTCCAATAAAGAATGCTAAAATGGTTGCAATGAAGATTGCAGTTACGGATGGGAACTGGTAAAACGCCATCGCCGTACCCTTGGACTGCTCATACAGCCCTGCCCCCAGGTAGATTACAATGAAAACTAGAAACGGCAATAGGGCAATCCCACTGCTTTTCTTTTGTAGGGTGTTTGCATCCTGCTTCATAAATTCTCCTCCTAACAAATCTTTCCTGACATCGCCTTAACGTACGCCTGCATAATGTCTTCCCCACTG